>OOBY01000163.1_pt1 | contig 78674 bp, 69 predicted proteins | sample 1671751 | NCBI WGS metagenome assembly OOBY01 (sample SAMN06348189, study PRJEB24527) | human gut metagenome | biome: human gut; feature: ankylosing spondylitis patient; material: feces | host: Homo sapiens | place: China | collected 2015-10
CATGTCACTTTGAGTGCCCACACAGATTGTCTGATAAATTGTTAAAGAGCAGTGCAACGCGGCTTTCGCTCACCGTTGCGAGGTGGCGTATATTACGCTTTCCTCTTTCAGAGTCAACCCGTTATTTCAGGATTTTTTCTCTTCAACCGACCCGGTTGTTTGTGAAGTGATTCGCATGTTCCGTGTCGATGGAGGCGCATTATAGGGAGCCGCCGAGGAATGACAAGCGGAAATATGCATTTTTATTTCGACCGCTCACCTTTTCACCAAAAAGGCTATTTTTGGTGCTTTTTAATCTCTTCAGGCAGGTCTGCCAGACTATTAATTACCCAATCCGCCGCATTCTCTGCTTCTGGCGTCACTGGCTTACCGGTGCGAACTAATATTTTGGTCCCAACACCCGCAGCAGCAGCTGCCTGCATATCTTCCAGTTTATCGCCCACCATATAAGAAGCAGCCATATCAATGTGCAGAAATTCCTGCGCAGAGATGAACATCCCCGGATGCGGTTTACGGCAATCACAGGTCTGGCGATACTCTTCTACCGTTCCCTGCGGGTGATGCGGACAATAATAGATGCCGTCGAGATCCACACCGCGATCGGCCAGCGACCAGTCCATCCATTCCGTCAGCGTCTCGAACTGCGCTTCGGTGAATTTACCGCGTGCAATACCGGACTGGTTAGTCACAACCACCAGCGCATAACCCATCTCTTTCAGCTGGCGCATGGCATCTATTGCGCCCTCGATAAACTCGAACTCATCAATCTCATGGACGTAACCATGATCCACATTAATAGTGCCATCACGATCGAGAAAAATTGCGGGTACTGATTTTGCCACCGGTTTGCTCCTGAAAAAGGCATGTTCCGCTAGTATCTCATGAATCGCAGCGCAATAAAGTGCTCATCGCACAGAGTTGGATTGATTTAGACGTCTGGATGCCTTAACATCCGTTTTGTTTACGGTCATCACCCGTATCTGGCAGAACAAAATGCCACGGCTAACTTACATATGATAAAAATAATATAATGATTAAACTTTCCAATATCACCAAAGTGTTCCAGCAGGGGAACCGAACCATTCAGGCGTTGAACAATGTCAGCCTGCATGTTCCTGCTGGTCAAATTTATGGCGTCATTGGCGCATCGGGTGCAGGTAAAAGTACGCTGATCCGTTGTGTTAACCTGCTTGAGCGTCCAACCCAGGGCAGCGTTGAAGTTGGCGGGCAAGAGCTTACCGCCCTCTCAGAGAAAGAACTCACTAAAGCACGCCGCCAGATTGGCATGATCTTCCAGCACTTCAACCTGCTGGCTTCCCGTACCGTTTTCGGTAACGTCGCATTACCGCTGGAGCTGGACAACACGCCTAAAGAAGAAGTGAAGCGTCGCGTCACCGAACTGCTCGACCTCGTGGGTCTGGGCGATAAACATGATAGCTACCCGGCGAACCTGTCCGGTGGGCAGAAACAGCGTGTGGCCATTGCCCGCGCGCTGGCAAGTAATCCTAAGGTGCTGCTGTGCGATGAAGCGACCAGCGCACTGGACCCGGCGACCACTCGTTCGATTCTGGAACTGCTGAAAGATATTAATCGTCGCCTGGGCCTGACGATCCTCCTTATTACGCACGAAATGGATGTGGTGAAACGCATCTGTGACTGCGTGGCGGTCATCAGTAACGGTGAACTGATCGAGCAGGACACGGTAAGTGAAGTGTTCTCGCATCCGAAAACTCCGCTGGCGCAGCAGTTTATTCAGTCCACGCTGCATCTGGATATTCCGGAAGATTATCTGGAACGTCTGAAAACAGAAGCAACGGCAGACAGCGTCCCAATGCTGCGTATGGAATTCACCGGTCAGTCCGTTGACGCTCCACTGCTTTCCGAAACTGCACGTCGCTTTAACGTGAACAACAACATCATTAGCGCGCAGATGGATTACGCCGGTGGCGTGAAGTTCGGCATCATGCTGACGGAAATGCACGGGACACAAGAAGAAACCCAGGCGGCGATTGCCTGGCTGCAAGAACACCATGTAAAAATAGAGGTACTGGGTTATGTCTGAGCCGATGATGTGGCTGCTGGTTCGCGGCGTTTGGGAAACGCTGGCAATGACCTTTGTATCGGGCTTCTTTGGTTTTGTGATTGGTCTGCCGGTCGGCGTCCTGCTGTACGTGACGCGTCCCGGTCAAATCATTGAGAACGCGAAGCTGTATCGCACCCTCTCTGCGCTGGTGAATATCTTCCGTTCTATCCCGTTCATTATCCTGCTGGTATGGATGATTCCGTTTACTCGCGTGATCGTCGGAACGTCTATCGGTCTGCAGGCGGCCATCGTTCCGCTAACCGTAGGTGCAGCGCCGTTTATCGCCCGTATGGTGGAAAACGCCCTGCTGGAGATCCCAACCGGTCTGATTGAAGCCTCCCGCGCAATGGGCGCAACGCCGATGCAGATCGTACGCAAAGTGCTGCTGCCTGAAGCGTTGCCTGGCCTGGTGAACGCAGCGACCATCACGCTCATCACGCTGGTCGGCTATTCCGCGATGGGTGGCGCAGTGGGCGCTGGCGGTTTAGGCCAGATCGGCTATCAATATGGCTATATTGGTTATAACGCTACCGTAATGAATACCGTTCTGGTATTGCTGGTTGTGCTGGTTTACTTAATCCAATTCTCTGGCGATCGCATCGTCCGGGCTGTTACTCACAAATAACGTTACACACAACACAAACTCGACGAGTTAAGGATAAAACATGGCGTTTAAATTAAAGACCCTTGCAGCGGTAGGCGCGCTGATCGGCTCTCTGGCACTGGTGGGTTGCGGTCAGGACGAAAAAGATCCAAACCACATTAAAGTGGGCGTTATCGTGGGTGCTGAGCAGCAGGTTGCTGAAGTTGCGCAGAAAGTGGCGAAAGAAAAATATGGTCTGGACGTTGAGCTGGTAACCTTCAACGATTACGTGCTGCCGAACGAAGCGCTGAGCAAAGGCGATATTGACGCCAACGCCTTCCAGCACAAACCATACCTGGATCAGCAGATCAAAGATCGCGGCTACAAGCTCGTTGCGGCCGGTAACACCTTCGTTTACCCAATTGCCGGTTACTCGAAAAAAATCAAATCGCTTGATGAACTGCAGCCTGGCTCCCAGGTCGCGATCCCTAACGACCCAACAAACCTCGGTCGCTCCCTGCTGCTGCTGCAGAAAGTGGGCCTGATTAAACTGAAAGACGGCGTGGGTTTGCTGCCGACTGCACTGGACGTTATCGAGAATCCGAAAAATCTGAAACTGGTTGAGCTGGAAGCACCACAGTTGCCACGTTCACTTGACGATGCACAGATCGCACTGGCGGTGATCAACACCACTTACGCCAGCCAGATCGGCCTGACCCCTGCGAAAGACGGCATCTTCGTTGAAGATAAAGACTCTCCATACGTCAACCTGATCGTGACTCGTGAAGACAACAAAGACGCGGAAAACGTGAAGAAATTTGTTCAGGCTTATCAGTCTGACGAAGTTTACCAGGAAGCCAACAAGGTGTTTAACGGCGGTGCTGTTAAAGGCTGGTAATCTCCTCTCAGTGTAATATCATCAGGACGGGCTTATGCCCGTCTTGTCATTTATGCAGGCAACTGATTCAATATCCGTTGTTTTGATTATCCATTGAGGAACTATTATGCGTGCTTTACCGATCTGTCTCTTAGCACTCATGCTGAGCGGCTGTTCTATGCTAAGCAGATCTCCTGTTGAACCTGTTCAAAGCACAGCAACCCCGCCAAAAGCGGAGCCAGCAAAACCGAAAGCGCCTCGCCCTGCACCGGTACGCATTATCACTAAAGCCGACGATCTCGTGGGCAAGCCATTCCGTGAACTGGGTGAAGTGAGCGGCGAATCCTGCCAGGCAACGAATCAGGACTCTCCTCCAAACATTCCAACGGCCCGCAAGCGTATGCAGATTAACGCGTCCAAAATGAAAGCCAACGCGGTGCTGCTGCACAGCTGTGAAGTGACCAGCGGTACGCCAGGATGTTATCGTCAGGCTGTTTGTATCGGTTCTGCACTAAACATTACGGCGAAATGAGTGCATTTCAGTTTGAGCAAATAGGCGTTATCCACTCTCCTTATAAAGAGAAATTCGCCGTACCGCGCCAGCCCGGTCTGGTCACACGGGGCGGCGGCGAGCTTCATCTGATCGCGCCCTACAATCAGGCCGATGCGGTACGCGGGCTCGACGCCTTCAGCCACCTGTGGGTTGTCTTTGTGTTTCACCAGACCATGGAAGGTGGCTGGCGCCCAACGGTGCGCCCTCCCCGTCTGGGAGGAAATGCAAGAATGGGCGTTTTCGCCACCCGTTCGACCTTTCGCCCCAACCCCATCGGCATGTCGCTGGTTGAACTGAAAGGTATACGCTGTCAGAAGGATCAAGTGATCCTCGAGTTAGGCAGTCTTGACCTGGTGGATGGCACGCCGGTTATCGACATCAAGCCATATTTGCCTTTCGCTGAAGCGCTACCGGACGCCCGGGCAAGTTATGCTCAGGACGCCCCACAGGCTGATATGCCGGTACACTTCACGCCTGAACTCAACGTCCAGATACATCAGCTCGAAAAGCGTTATCCCCATCTTCGGGACTTTATCGTTGAAGTACTGGCGCAGGACCCTCGTCCCGCCTACCGAAAAGAAGAGGAAGCCGGTAAAACCTATGCCGTCTGGCTGCTGGATTTTAACGTGCGCTGGCGCATTACCGGGGCAGGTTTTGAAGTGTTTGCCCTGGAACCCAGGTAATTTTAACCTCCTCTCTTTTGGCATCTTTGCCACACTGGTAAACTAAACCACTTTTTTTGTGTCAGGTTGGCCTTTCAGCCAGCCCTACTCGTCGAAACGGAACCGTAACAACATGCGTACTAGCCAATATCTGCTCTCCACTTTAAAGGAGACACCTGCCGACGCCGAAGTGATCAGCCATCAGCTGATGCTGCGCGCCGGGATGATCCGCAAGCTGGCCTCCGGGTTATACACCTGGCTGCCGACCGGCGTGCGCGTCCTGAAAAAAGTCGAAAACATCGTGCGTGAAGAGATGAACAACGCCGGTGCAATCGAGGTGTTAATGCCGGTCGTTCAGCCCTCTGAACTGTGGCAGGAGAGCGGTCGATGGGAGCAGTACGGTCCGGAACTGCTGCGTATTGCCGATCGCGGCGATCGTCCGTTTGTCCTCGGCCCAACGCATGAAGAAGTCATTACCGATCTGATCCGTAATGAGCTGAGCTCATACAAACAGTTGCCGCTGAACTTCTTCCAGATCCAGACCAAATTCCGTGACGAAGTGCGTCCACGCTTTGGCGTCATGCGCTCTCGCGAATTCCTGATGAAAGACGCCTACTCTTTCCATACTTCTCAGGAATCGCTGCAAGAGACTTACGACGCCATGTACGCTGCGTACAGCAAAATCTTCTCCCGCATGGGTCTGGATTTCCGTGCGGTGCAGGCTGATACCGGTTCTATTGGCGGTAGCGCATCCCATGAGTTCCAGGTACTGGCACAGAGTGGTGAAGACGATGTGATCTTCTCTGACTCCTCTGATTACGCGGCGAACATCGAGTTTGCTGAAGCACTGGCACCAAAAACGCCACGCGCTGCTGCCACCGAAGAGATGAAGCTGGTTGATACGCCAAACGCGAAAACCATTGCTGAGCTGGTTGAACAGTTCAACCTGCCGATTGAGAAAACGGTAAAAACCTTGCTGGTGAAATCCACCGAGGGTAGCGCATACCCGCTGGTTGCCCTGCTGGTCCGTGGCGATCACGAGCTGAACGAAGTGAAAGCCGAGAAGCTGCCGCAGGTTGCCAGCCCGCTGACCTTCGCCACGGAAGCGGAAATCCGCGCCGTTGTGAATGCGGGTCCAGGTTCACTGGGTCCAGTCAATCTGCCGGTTCCGGTTGTTATTGACCGCACGGTTGCCGCAATGAGTGACTTCTCTGCTGGTGCAAACATCGACGGTAAGCACTACTTCGGCATCAACTGGGATCGCGACGTGGCGACGCCAGAAGTGGCTGACATCCGTAACGTGGTCGCAGGCGATCCAAGCCCGGACGGCCAGGGTACGCTGATGATCAAGCGCGGTATCGAAGTGGGTCATATCTTCCAGCTGGGCGATAAATACTCCCGCGCGATGAACGCTGCCGTTCAGGGCGAAGATGGCCGTAACCAGGTTCTGACAATGGGCTGCTACGGTATCGGGGTGACGCGTGTTGTTGCTGCGGCTATCGAGCAAAACTACGACGAGCGCGGCATCGTCTGGCCGGACAACATCGCGCCGTTCCAGGTTGCGATTCTGCCAATGAACATGCATAAGTCTTACCGCGTGCAGGAACTGGCGGAAAAACTTTACGCTGAGCTGCGCGCCAGGGGCATCGACGTGCTGATGGATGACCGTAAAGAGCGTCCTGGCGTGATGTTTGCTGATATGGAACTGATCGGTATTCCGCACACCGTTGTCATCGGCGACCGTAATCTCGACAGCGACGAGATTGAATACAAATACCGTCGCAGCGGCGAGAAACAGATGATCAAGACTGGCGACATTCTTGATTACCTGGTGAAAGCCATTAAAGGTTAAGAAACAAAAAACCCCGCTCCGGCGGGGTTTTTTAATGGCGTGACGTCAGCTTATTTACTGTCGCAGTTTTTACCTGCAACAAATTTCGCGTCTTTATCGGCCACCAGTGTTTTCACCATCTCACCGCTGTCCGGGTTCGGCTCCAGGGTAAAGTGACCATCCACCGTCAGCAGAACCGGCTTGCTGTCGTTGCCGCGCGCCACGGCGTAATCACGCTCCAGCTGAGCATTGTTTGCCACGCTGACTTTCTTACCGGTGACGCAATCGGTGAAGATTGCCGCATCTGCCATGTAGAAATACATTCCTCGCATCGCCATTGGCGTGGCAGGCAGTGCCGCTTTTACCGGGGCGAGCGTGTAGTTGAACTGAGACTCAATAGGATTGCCATCACGGTCAAGCATTTCCATGCTGTCACCTTTAGGGCGGAACCAGGTTTTCTCACCGGTCGTATCCGTCAGGACCAGCTTCTCAGCCGTACGTGCCCAGGTTCCGTAAGTCCCAAACGAAGAAGGCTCTTTCGCGCCCTGATAGCGCTGGTTCATTACCCATGTGCCATCTTTTTGCAGGAACAGGGATGTTTCAATGCCCTCACAGTCTGCACAAGGCAATACGCCACGCCAGCTCTGCTGCATCGGCTTTAATTCTTCGGTTTGCGTAGGCTGTAATACCTGCGTTTCCGAACGGTTGTTACACCCAAAAAGCGCAAACAGCGTACTCACTGCCAGCGCTGACCATAATACTTTTTTCACAATGAATTCCTTATGAAAAGTGTGTTCCCTTTCGTCACTCTGTAGGGCGACGAACTTTACCGCGTAGTGCTTTCACTGTGGATTTCTGCGCCTTTGACGATAGCCGACGCTCTTTCGATGCACGTGTGGGCCGCGTTGCCCGACGGCTTTTCTGCACTGTCGTTAATTCTTTAATCATCGCCACCAGCCTCGCAATCGCCGCTTCCCGGTTTAACTCCTGGCTGCGGTACTCCTGCGCTTTAATCACAATGACGCCATCGCTGGTGATCAGATGATGGCTGGCGGCAAGCAGACTTTCTTTATAATACTCTGGCAGGCTGGAGGCCCGAATGTCAAAGCGCAAATGGATAGCCGTTGAGGCCTTGTTAACGTGCTGACCGCCCGCGCCCTGCGCCCGGATGGCAGTGATCTCCAGCTCGTTATCCGGAATGCTGACGTTTCGGGACAAAACAATCATGACGCCGGTTGCCACGCCGTTAAATGGATTTCCAGATTATTCTGAGAATCAGAAAGCCAGATCGAACCGTCCTGAATCGTCGCCTGCAGGACCATCGTTCGGCCAGCAAACTCGCTCAGTTGCGCCAGCTGCTCATCATCCAGATACCAGACGGTGAGATTTTTAAACTGTCCGCACTTGCTCTTGTTTTGCTGCCACCAGATCTCCGCAGCGCGTTGATTATACGCGAATAACGCCACGCCAGCGGACTGGGTGCACGCCTTTTTAATCCTGCGCTCATCCGGCAGGCCAAGCTCAATCCACAAATCGATACCGAGATGATCGTTGCGCAGCCAGGCTTCGGGTTCATCTTCCGCACTCAAACCACGCGTAAATTGCAAACGCTCGTCGGCGTATTTAATCCACGCCAGCAGGCGCAGCATCATGCGTTCCTGGGTTTCAGAGGGGTGACGCGCCAGCGTCAATGACGCATCAAGGAACTGGTTGCGGTCAAGATCCGCCACATTGACCACAGCTTTATAAATTGTCGCTTTCAGCGCCATCAGAGAACTCCTTTCGATTCAGGCGGACATTGTAGCGAAAACCGGAGCAAAACGCTGTTACGAGGTGATGAATAGTGCGCTATCAAGGCGCTGATATTGCTTAAATGAGTATGGTATAGTCACCTTGCTAAACCGAGTTTATCTTCGTAGGCTTAATGATATCTCACAGTAAGTCAGTGCGCTGGCGGGAGGGGATGTGAATAATTATTGTGAGTTAATTCGCAAACGGTATGCGGAAATCGCCAGCGGCGATCTGGGGTATGTCCCGGACGCGTTGGGCTGTGTATTGAAGGTGCTTAATGAAGTGGCCTCTGATGAGAGCCTTTCAGAGTCGATCAGGGAAAAAGCAGCGTATGCTGCGGCGAATTTACTGGTGAGCGATTATGTCGATGAATGATACTTATCAACCCATCAATTGTGATGACTATGACAACCTCGAACTCGCCTGCCAGCATCATTTAATACTGACGCTGGAGCTAAAAGATGGCGAAGTGTTGAAGGCGAAGGCAAGCGATTTGGTTTCACGTAAGAATGTGGAATATCTGATAGTGGAAGATGCCGGCGCGACGCGCGAGCTTCGTCTGGACAAAATTGCCAGCTTCAGCCACCCGGAAATCGGTACCGTTGTGGTAAGCGAATCCTGATGACACTCACGGGCAGCCCGGCTGCCCGTTACGCATTCCACTCAAACGAAACGCCCTTTTCTGTCCACCCTTCTTCAGTGATAAACACGCCCGCAGCGGCAATAAGCGTCTCACCATAAAATAGCAGCGGCGTGGTATCGCGCAGCCAGGGCGGCACATTGTTCTCCTGCCAGATTTTCTTCAGCTTTCGTCCGCCATTACGCCCGACGATATGCAGCAAACCACCGGCTTTAAAACGCACCGTAACGGGCTCATCCGCTTCTGGCAGACGCACGTGACCGGCATTCGTCAGGGATACACTACCCGCGCCAGCGGGTAACATCAGCGCTTCCACCACGCAGGGCCAGTCGAGAACAACATCAGAAAGAGAAGAACGGGATTTAACCCACCACAGTTTCCCCTGATAGCGCCTGACCTCGAAGCCGTTCAGGTAGACGCTCGGCGTGGCATCTTCTCGCGCCTTCGCCACTTCATCCCATATTCTGCCGAGCATTGCTCGCGACGGCATGACGGCATGATGAGAGGCCAACCAGCGGCGTAAAACTGCAGCACGGCGTACCGCACTCATCGCTTCCAGCGGCGCAATTGCCAGCGCGCCCTCAGAGGAAATCAGCCCGGCCAGCTCTTCACTCAGCAACTCATCCAGCAGGCTTTCCTGCTCGGCACAGAGCATGGCGCTCCTGGCCGTCGCTTCAGCAAAGTGCTCCCAGCGTTCGGTCAGTAGCGGTAAGACGCGCAGACGCAGGAAGTTACGATCGTAGCTGTCGTCCTGATTGCTTTCGTCCTCAATCCAGCTCAGCTGATATTCATGCGCCCAGGATTCAAGAGAAGCACGTGTTTCACCCAGCAGCGGGCGGATTAATTCGGTTCCGGCAAAACGCGCGCGCTCAGGCATGGCGGATAACCCCGCCGGACCACTGCCCCGCTTAAGCGCAAGTAAAAAAGTTTCGCACTGATCGTCAAGATGCTGCGCCGTAACGAGTGCTTCACCGGGCAGTAAGGCGCGAGCAAAAGCGGCATAGCGGGCCTTGCGCGCCTGCGCCTCAATGCCCAGCCCTTCCTCGTGGAGAATCACGCGTTCAACCCTCAACGGAATGCTCCACGCCTCACAGAGGGCTTCACAGTGCGCTCCCCATGCATCAGCATGAGGACTTAACCCGTGATGGATATGTATCGCCCGGAGCTGGACGTCAGACACCTGGTCACGCCAGAGCTTAAGGCGATGGAGCAAAACGGTGGAATCCAGCCCACCGCTAAACCCCACCAGCAGCTGGCGGTACGGTGAAACGGCTTGTGCGATAGCGGGTGAGGTCATAGGAAATTACACATAAAAAATGCCCGGACTAAGCGGGCATTATCACACATGACGGCGATTACTGCTGGTAAAGCTCCAGCGGCAGGCCGTCCGGGTCGTTGAAAAAGGTAAAACGCTTGTCGGTGAACGGATCGACGCGTATCGCTTCGCACATCACGCCGTGCGATTCCAGATGCTTGACCGCGCTATTAAGGTCATCAACGCTAAAGGCCAGATGGCGCAGGCCGCAGGCTTCCGGGCGGGAAGGACGCGCAGGCGGAAAAGGAAATGAGAACAGCTCAATCACATATTGCCCGTTTAACGCCAGATCGCCCTTCCAGGAGTCGCGCTCCTCGCGATAAGCCTCACTGAGCAGCGTAAAGCCAAGGATATCGCAATAGAAGGACTTACTTTTCGCGTAATCGGTCGCAATAATCGCAATATGATGAACAGCTTTTAAACCCAGCATAGCTTCTCCTTTTTATGATGCCTGAACGTTACAACCGAAAACCCGCACCTTGCAAGCGGTCACCTTTATTTTAGGACTCGCACCCAGTACACGCCCTGCTCATCGCGCTTCGCACCGTGGATATCGGTCTCAAAGCCCGGATAATGGCGTCCGACAGAGCAGAGCATCAACAGGAAATCGAGCACCGCCCGACTCTCCTCGGTGATCATCTCACCGGGCATTAAAAGCGGAACACCCGGCGGATAAGGCAGGATCATGTTGGCCGACACCCGCCCGACCAAATTTTCCAGCTCGATGGTTTCCACCTCGCCTTTCACCTGCCGCTGCCACGCTTTGTGTGGCGTGAGTTTCATTTCCGGTAGGACATCAAACGCCTGCAGCATCAGACGCGGCAGGTCGTGCTGGCGGATCAGTTTGTGGATCCCCTGAGCCAGATCCTGAATGCGCATATTCCGATAGAAGTCAGGATCCTCCGCGTAAAGATCCGGCAGCATGTTCTTCACTCGCAGGTTGAGATCGTAGGCGCGCTTAAACTCCATCAGGCCGCGCAACAACCCCATCGCGCGGGTTTTGTCGATCCCAATGCTGAACAGGAACAGTAGGTTATACGGCCCGGTTTTCTCCACCACCACGCCGCGCTCGTCCAGGAACTTCGCCACCAGCGCGGCGGGGATCCCTTCATCACCCATAATGCCCTGCTCGTCCATGCCCGGTGTCAGGATCGTCACTTTGACCGGATCGAGGAACATATGGTCGGCATCGGCATCCCGGAAACCATGCCAGTCTTCGCCGGGCGAGACGGGCCAGCATTCAGCTTCATCAATCTCTTCCGGCTGCCAGATATCAAAGAACCAGCCGTCGGCTTCATCTTTCAGCCGCTGAACTTCTTTGCGGAAATGCAGCGCGCGCTCCACCGAGCGGTTGATCAGGCGTTTGCCCGGATTGCCGCGCAACATCGCCGCGGCCGTTTCAATCGAGGCCACCAGCGGATAGCTCGGCGAGGTAGTGGTGTGCATCATAAAGGCTTCGTTAAACGTATCTTCGTCGTACTCACCTTTGATGTGAATTAACGAAGCCTGCGAAAACGCAGCCAGCATTTTATGCGTCGACTGCGTTTCGAAGAACACTTTGCCCGGCACACGCTCGCCGCTCATACCGCTTTTACCGGCGTAAATCGGGTGGAAATTGGTGTACGGCACCCACGCTGAATCAAAGTGGATCGACGGCACATCCAGCGTCTGCTTGATCCAGTTGGTGTTGTACAGCAGGCCGTCGTAGGTGGAGTTAGTGATCACCGCGTGAACAGGCCAGCTCGCGCCGGGGATCGCCGCGACCTTACCTTCTATGGCGTCATGCGTAAACTCACGACGCGGGATGCCGCCAAGAATACCGAGCGCGTTGCGCGTGGGTGACAGCCAGAGCGGCACGACGTCGCTCATCATCAGCAGATGCGCCAGCGATTTATGACAGTTGCGGTCAATCAGCAAGGTACTGCCTGCATGAGCAGCGTACATCCCGACGATTTTGTTCGAGGTCGAGGTGCCGTTGGTCACCATATAGCTCTGTTCAGCACCAAAGGTGCGGGCAATATACTCTTCGGCCTCCAGGTGCGGGCCGGTGTGATCCAGCAGAGAGCCTAATTCGGTGACTGAAATCGACACGTCCGCTTTCAGCGTGTTGCCGCCAAAGAAATCATAGAACAGGCAGCCCACCGGGCTTTTTTGATAGGCCGTTCCTGCCATATGGCCTGGCGTACAGAAGGTATATTTGCCTTCCTTCACGTAGGTGAAGAGCGCGCGGGTAAACGGCGGCGTGATGTTATCGAGATATTCACCGGTATATTGCTGAATGCGGGTCGCAATATCGTCCGCCACGCCGAGCGAATATTCAAAGAACCACAGCGCCATTCGCATGTCATTGGCGCTGACGTCCATCGTCGAGTGGGTATTGATGAACGCGTACAGCGGGAGATATTCATTCAGCTTGTTGATATCGCTGCACAGTTCGAGGTCATATTCATCCCAGTCGAAGATCACGCCACAGATACGCGGATTATGCTCGATGAACTTCAGCAGGTCGGCGCTGTTGTGCGGCCAGATCAGCTGATACCCGCGCGACTGCAGGGCTTGCTCCAGCTCCTTAATCGGCTCATCTTTATAAAAGACGCCGTGTGGCCCCATAATGGCAATGATATTCATGGGCTTCCTCCTTAAAAAACATTAGCTAAGCATAGCCCGGCTAAACCGCAGGTATAAAAAAAGCCGCAACAGTGTGCGGCTTTTCAGATAATTATGAAACTTACGCGTAACCGTAGGTCATCAGACGCTGGTAGCGACGGTTGAGCAGATCGTCTTTGCTCAGCACGTCCAGATCCGCCAGGTCAGCCAGCAGCTGTGCTTTCAGGGAAGCGGCCATCACTTCCGGCTTACGATGCGCACCACCCAGCGGTTCCGGGATGATGGAGTCGATCAGCTTAAGCTCTTTCAGGCGCGGCGCAATGATGCCCATTGCTTCTGCAGCCAGCGGCGCTTTGTCGGCGCTTTTCCACAGAATGGACGCACAGCCTTCCGGGGAGATAACGGAATAGGTGCTGTACTGCAGCATATTCACTTTATCGCCCACGCCAATGGCCAGCGCACCACCGGAACCGCCTTCACCGATAACGGTACAGATGACCGGCACCTTCAGACGAGACATCTCGCGCAGGTTGCGCGCGATAGCTTCAGACTGACCGCGCTCTTCTGCGCCCACGCCAGGGTAAGCACCCGGGGTGTCGATGAAAGTGATGATAGGCATGTTGAACCGTTCAGCCATCTCCATCAGACGCAGGGCCTTACGGTAGCCTTCTGGTGCTGGCATCCCGAAGTTACGACGGATTTTCTCTTTGGTTTCACGACCTTTCTGATGACCAATGATCATCACCGGGCGTCCGTCCAGACGCGCGATACCGCCAACGATAGCTTTATCGTCAGCGTATGCGCGATCGCCTGCCAGTTCGTCAAATTCGTCAAACGCCAGGCGGACATAATCCAGGGTGTACGGACGCTGTGGATGGCGTGCCAGCTGGGCCACCTGCCATGCGCCGAGATCGGCAAAGATTTTGCGCGTCAGCTCTACGCTTTTCTCGCGCAGACGATGCACTTCTTCGTCGATGTTAATATCCAGTTTTTCATCCTGACGGCTTACCGCTGTCAGAGAATCGATTTTCGCTTCCAGCTCTGCAATCGGCTGTTCGAAATCAAGGAAATTCAGACTCATAGTATTCCTGTATTAGTCAAACTCCAGTTCCACCTGCTCCGAACCAATGAGGCCACGGAGATCGTTCAGTAAACGATCGCTCGGAGAGACACGCCACGTTGCACCAAAGCGCAACCGCGCACGTGCATCCGCCCTCTGATAGTAGAGATGTACTGGAATGGTCCCCGAGCGGTGGGGTTCCAGAGACTGACGGAGTCGGTTTAAAAGCTGGTCATCAATTTGCCTGTCCGTCAGCGAGATAGCAAGCCCGCGAGCATATTTTTCCCGGGCTTCGTCAATGTCCATCACTTCGCGGGCGGTCATTTTAAGCCCCCCGCTGAAGTCATCAAAGCTGACCTGTCCGCTGACGATAAGTATGCGGTCTTTTTCCAGCAAGTGCTGGTATTTATCCAGCGCGTCGGTGAATAACATCACCTCCAGACGCCCGGAACGGTCATCCAACGTACAGATGCCGATACGATTGCCGCGCTTGGTGACCATTACCCTTGCAGCAATCACGAGCCCCGCAGCCGTGGTGATTTTACCACGATCTGTCGGATGCATGTCTTTTAGCCTGTGGCCGCCGACATAGCGCTCAATTTCTTTGATGTACTGGTTGATCGGGTGCCCCGTCAGGTACAAGCCTAACGTTTCACGCTCCCCATCCAGTACCACCTGTTCAGGCCACGGCTGGCAGTTGGAGTATGACTGTTCAATCTGCTCTGGCTCTTCCGCCAGCACGCCAAACATATCCGCCTGACCAATCGCTTCCGCTTTTGCATGCTGATCCGCCGCTTTCAGGGCGTCGCCCAGCGAGTTCATCAGCGCGGCGCGGTGCGGTCCCAGCCTGTCAAACGCGCCGGACATGATCAGTTTTTCCAGCACGCGGCGGTTCAGTTTTTTAGTATCAGTACGGGCGCAAAGATCGAACAGCTCGCGGAAATACCCACCGTTGTTACGCGCTTCGATGATCGCCTCGATCGGGCCTTCGCCCACGCCTTTGATCGCGCCGATCCCGTATACGATCTCCCCGTCGTCGTTGACGTGGAAGTGGTAGAGACCCGAGTTAATGTCCGGCGGCAGGATCTTGAGCCCCATGCGCCAGCACTCGTCCACCAGGCCAACCACCTTCTCGGTGTTGTCCATATCGGCCGTCATTACCGCCGCCATAAATTCAGCAGGATAGTGCGCTTTCAGCCACAGCGTTTGATACGACACCAAAGCATAGGCGGCGGAGTGGGATTTGTTAAATCCGTACCCGGCGAATTTCTCCACCAGGTCAAAGATCTTAATCGCCAGTTCACCATCAACGCCGTTTTTTCTCGCGCCTTCTTCGAAAGTGCCTCGCTGCTTGGCCATCTCTTCCGGCTTTTTCTTACCCATTGCACGACGCAGCATGTCCGCGCCGCCGAGGGTATAGCCGGAAAGCACCTGGGCAATCTGCATCACCTGTTCCTGATACAGGATGATGCCGTAGGTTGGCTCCAGTACCGGCTTCAGGCTTTCGTGCTGCCACTGAACGTCCGGATAGGAAATCTCTTCGCGTCCGTGCTTACGGTCGATAAAGTTATCTACCATCCCGGACTGCAGCGGGCCCGGACGGAACAGGGCCACCAGTGCGATCATATCTTCGAAGCAGTCAGGCTGCAGACGTTTAATCAGATCTTTCATGCCGCGGGATTCAAGCTGGAAGACGGCGGTCGTCTCCGAGCGCTGCAGCATGTCGAAACTTTTTTTGTCATCCAGCGGGATAGCAGCGATGTCTATTGGCTCAAGGCCCTGCTTTTCCCGGCGCGGGTTGATCATCTTCAACGCCCAGTCGATGATCGTCAACGTACGCAGGCCAAGGAAGTCGAACTTCACCAGCCCGGCGTATTCTACGTCGTTCTTATCGAACTGGGTAACCGGGTGCTGGCCCGCTTCATCGCAGTATAGCGGTGCGAAGTCGGTGATTTTGGTCGGGGCGATAACCACGCCCCCCGCATGCTTACCGGCGTTACGCGTGACGCCTTCCAGCTTGCGCGCCATGTCGATCAGCGCTTTAACTTCTTCGTCGGCTTCGTAGATTTCCGGCAGCTGAGGTTCGGCTTCAAACGCTTTTGCCAGCGTCATGCCCGGATCGGGCGGCACCAGCTTGGAGATACGATCAACAAACCCGTACGGGTGGCCCAGCACGCGGCCGACGTCACGGATAACCGCTTTCGCCGCCATCGTACCGAACGTAATAATCTGCGATACCGCATCACGGCCGTACATATCGGCGACGTGCTCGATCACCTGGTCGCGTTTCTCCATGCAGAAGTCGACGTCAAAGTCGGGCATGGAAACACGTTCCGGGTTTAGGAAACGTTCGAACAGCAGGTCAAACTCCAGCGGGTCGAGATCGGTAATTTTAAGCGCGTAGGCCACAAGCGATCCCGCACCGGAACCACGGCCCGGACCTACCGGCACGCCGTTATCTTTCGACCACTGGATAAACTCCATAACGATCAGGAAGTAGCCGGGGAAGCCCATCTGGTTGATCACCTGGAGTTCAATATCCAGACGTTCATCGTACGGTGGGCGTTTCTCTTTGCGAACGGCTTCATCCGGGAACAGGAACTCCAGACGCTCTTCCAGGCCTTCCTTCGATTTTACGACCAGGAAATCTTCCGTGGTCATGTCACCCGTCGGGAACTGCGGCAGGAAGTACTCGCCGAGACGCACGGTGACGTTACAGCGTTTTGCTATTTCAACGCTGTTTTCCAGCGCTTCCGGGATGTCAGAGAAGAGCTCACACATCTCCTCTTCGTTGCGCATATACTGCTGAGAGGAGTAGTTACGCGGACGTTTAGGATCGTCGAGGGTGAAGCCGTCATGGATCGCCACACGAATTTCATGTGCGTCAAAATCACCCGCTTCAAGGAAACGGACATCGTTGGTGGCCACCACAGGCAGACCGCGCTCTTCGGCGAGTGCCACGGCGGCATGCAGATAGCTCTCTTCGTCCGCGCGCCCGGTGCGGATCAGCTCAAGATAGTAGCGATCCGGGAAATACTCTTCGTAGAACGAGACGCACTGATCCACCAGCGCACTGTTGCCACGCAGCAGACACTTGCCGACATCGCCCATGCGACCGCCAGAAATCAGCAGCAGGCCTTCGTTCAGCTCTGCCAGCCAGTCGCGGTCGATCCACGGGCCCATCGCACCATATCCACGCTGATAGGCTTTAGAGATAAGCAGGGTAAGGTTCTGATAACCGGTGTTGTTCATCGCCAACACGGAGATCTGCGTCATTTCATCGCCGAGCAGCTCGCTCTGGACATGAAAATCTGCGCCGACAATTGGCTTTAACCCGGCACCATGCGCGGTTCCGTAGAACTTCACCAGGCCACACAGGTTGGTAAAATCGGTGATCGCCAGCGCAGGCATGCCAAGCGCGGCCGCCTTTTTTACCAGCGGTCCGGTCTTTGCCAGCCCATCGATCATGGAGTAGTCGCTATGCACCCGCAGGTGTACGAAACGTGGTTCAGCCATCTTCAGATTCCGCGTTACTTAATGACTTGCGTATTGATTCAGGACACCCGTCCCAGCGCGCGCTTCACCGGGCCAAAGCTGCGACGGTGGTGTTCGGTTGCGCCATGTTCAGCCAGCCTTTCCAGATGGAAAGGTGTGGGATACCCCTTATGCTGGGCGAAACCATACTGAGGGTAAGTGAGGTCCAGCGCGGCCATTTCGGCGTCGCGCGTCACTTTGGCAATAATAGAAGCTGCGCTAATTTCTGCGACCCGGCTATCGCCTTTGACGACCGCCATTGAAGGCATAGGCAATGCCGGACAGCGGTTTCCGTCAATCAGGACATATTCAGGAGAAATTTTCAGGCCCGCTACCGCACGCTGCATCGCCAGCATCGTAGCATGCAAAATATTCAGCTCGTCTATTTCATGCGGTTCAGCGCGCCCCAGGCTCCAGGCCAGCGCCTTCTCCTGAATCTCACTAAACAACGCCAGTCGGCGCTTTTCAGACAATTTTTTAGAGTCGTTCAGCCCGATAATCGGACGAGCCGGATCGAGGATCACCGCCGCGGTGACCACTGCGCCTACCAACGGGCCGCGTCCTACTTCATCCACGCCCGCAACAAGGTGGGTGTGAGGATAAACAAATTCCATCATTTTGCTAGCTCCAGCACCGCATCAGCCGCTTGCTCATCAGCATTACAGCGGATCAGTTGATGCAGTTCACGGAAGGTATCGTGCATCTGGTGGCTGGTCTTGCCGTTTGCCAGCAGCGGCAGCAGTGCATCCGCGAGCGCCTGCGGCTGACAATCATCCTGCAACAGCTCTTTCACCAGCTCGCGACCGGCAAGCAGGTTTGGCAGGGAGACATAATCCGTTTTCACCAGACGTTTTGCCAGCCAGAAGGTGAACGGCTTCATGCGATAACCGACCACCATCGGGCATTTCGCCAGCATACACTCCAGCGCCGCCGTGCCGGAGGCCAGCAGCGCGGCATCGCTCGCATACATCGCTTCCCGCCCTTTCCCGTCCAGCAGGCGGACGTGAAGATCCGGGGCGACTTCCGCTTTGATGCGCTCAAACTGCTCGCGGCGTTTGGCATTCACCAGCGGCACAACCACTTCAAGGTCGGGATAGGTCTGGCGAAGCATTTGCGCTGTTTTGAGGAAATCGGCGCTCAGCATTTCAACTTCAGCACTGCGGCTGCCAGGCAGCAGTGCCAGACAGTGCACGTCATGGGGAATACCCAGTACGTCGCGCGCCGCGTTTTTATCCGGATCCAATGGCATCGCATCCGCCATGGTATGACCGATAAAACGGCACGGAACATTAAATCTGTCGTAAAACGCTTTTTCGAAAGGCAGGAAAGCCAGCACCAGGTTGGTGGACTGCCCGATTTTGAAAACGCGTTTCTGTCGCCACGCCCAGACGGACGGACTGACGTAATGAATGGTTTTGATCCCCTGCTTTTTCAAATTCCCTTCGAGGGTAATGTTGAAATCAGGCGCATCGATACCGACAAACACATCAGGTTTGAGGTCGGTAAAACGGCGGGTGAGATCGGCACGAATATGAAGTAAGCGACGCAGACGCCCCAGCACCTCAACGATGCCCATCACGGCCAGCTCTTCCATCTCATACCAGGCTTCGCAACCTTCAGCCTGCATCAGCGGGCCGGCAACCCCCACGAAGCGAGCATTAGGTACGCGAGCTTTTAGCGCGCGGATGAGACCAGCACCAAGAATATCGCCGGAGGTTTCTCCGGCGACCAGGGCTATCGTAAGCGGACGACTGTCGACCATTAACGAATCAGACCCCTTGTTGAACGGTCAAAGAACTCCATGAACGCGTTCACTTCAGGGTGTTTGTTCGCCAGCTCGGCAATTTCCGGCTTCGCCTCTTCCAGCGTTTTCCCGCTACGGTACAGCAGTTTGTACGCGTTGCGGATGGCTGTAATCGCTTCGCGGCTAAAGCCACGGCGCTTGAGGCCTTCGATGTTCACGCCAAATGGCGTGGCATGGTTACCCTGCGCAATAACGTAAGGTGGAACGTCTTGCGCCACACCTGAGCAGCCGCCGACCATCACGTGTGCACCAATGATGCAGAACTGATGAACTGCGGTCATACCACCGATAATTGCGAAATCATCTACCGATACGTGCCCCGCCAGCGTTGCGTTGTTGGCGAGGATACAGCGGTCACCCACGGTACAGTCGTGCGCGATATGCGCATTAACCATAAACAGGTTGTCGCTGCCTACCTTCGTCAACCCACCGCCCTGTACTGTTCCACGATGAATGGTGACGCTTTCACGAATACGGTTACGATCGCCAATTTCCAGACGGGTGGCTTCACCAGCATATTTCAGATCCTGGTTAACTTCACCGATGGAAGCGAACTGATAGATCTCGTTATTACAGCCAATGGTCGTGTGACCATTCACCACAACGTGAGATTTCAGTACTGTACCCTCACCAATTTCGACATGGGGTCCAACAATACAGAACGGACCAACGTGGACGTTAGCACCAATGATGGCACCGGTTTCCACGATGGCAGTAGGATGAATAAAGGCAGATTTATCAATCACGTATCAGGACTCCCGGCTACGAGCACACATCATCGTCGCTTCGCAAACAACTTTGCCGTCAACCAGAGCTACGCCTTTGAAGCGAGTCAGGCCACGACGCGTTTTTTCAAAAGTGACTTCCATGATCATCTGATCACCAGGCACGACTGGACGCTTAAAGCGCGCCTCATCGATACCTGCGAAGTAATAGAGTTCACCCGGCTCCAGTTTACCTACGCTTTTAAACGCCAGAATACCGGTTGCCTGTGCCATTGCTTCCAGGATCAACACACCCGGGAAGATCGGCTTACCAGGGAAGTGTCCCTGGAAGAAAGGCTCGTTAACGGAGACATTTTTCACTGCGCGCAGAAAACGACCTTCTTCAAAATCCAGCACACGGTCTACCAGCAAAAACGGGTAGCGGTGCGGCAGAAGTTCTAAAATCTCTTCAATATGCAGAGTATGAGTGTCAGTAGTCAAAATACTCTTCCTGTCAAATGTACTAAGTAGCAATAATAACACGGCCTGCCGGTTTATAAAAAAGCCGACAGGCCGGGAAAATTAGCGTTAAACGGATGAACGCTTAGTCTTGTTGATCGATTTTGCGCTCAATCGCTTTGAGACGCTTGCTCATATCATCAATATTCATCACCAGAGCAGCTGTTTTACGCCAGACCTTGTTCGGTTGCAGCGGAATGCCTGAGGAATAGACGCCAGGTTCAGTGATAGGACGCATAACCATGCCCATACCTGTCACCGTCACTTTGTCGCATATTTCCATATGGCCGTTGATCACGCTGGCACCGCCAATCATGCAGTAACGGCCAATTTTGAGGCTGCCTGCCATGATCACGCCGCCCGCAACTGCGGTATTGTCGCCAATCACAACGTTATGTGCAATCTGGCACTGGTTATCAATGATAACGCCATTGCCAATAATGGTGTCGTCAAGCGCACCGCGGTCAATAGTGGTACAGGCACCGATCTCAACACGATCGCCGATAATCACGCGACCCAACTGTGGGATCTTAACCCAGTTACCCCGATCGTTGGCGTAACCGAAACCGTCAGAACCAATCACCGTGCTGGATTGAATGAGGCAATTTTCGCCAATCTCAACCTCATGGTAGATAGATACATTGGCCCACAAGCGGGACCCTGCACCAATCTTCGTATTTTTACCAACAAAGCAGCCAGGACCAATCACCACGTTGTCACCCAGCACAACGCCGGATTCAATGACAGCGTTTGCGCCAACTGCAACGTTGTTACCCAGCTGAGCCGTCGGATCAATTGAGGCACTAGCCGCAATGTTCTGCGCTGGCTGCGGCGTGGTATCAAGAATTTGGGCCATGCGTGCATACGTCAGGTAGGGATTTTTCACTACCAGAGCAGCGCCAGTGGCAAACGGAAGATCGTCCTGCGTCAGAACAACGGCAGACGCCTGGCATTGAGCCAGGTGTTCACGGTACTTAGGACTTACCATGAAAGTGATGTTGCCAGCTTTAGCAGATTGCATGGACGCAACAGCGGTGATGACGATATCGCCATCACCGTGTAATTCTGCATCCAACTGCTGAGCTAAATCAGCCAGTCGAATTGAAGGCATTACTTATTTAACCTGTTTCAGAACATCAGCGGTGATGTCTTTAACATCGCTGCTGTTGAAAGCAACGGCATTCGCATCAACAACCAGATCGATGCTCTGGTCGGCAGCAACAGCTTTAACTGCAGACTGAATGCGAGTAACCAGTTTACCGCGCTCTTCGTTAGAACGACGCTGACGATCCTGCTCGAAAGCCTGCGCTTTCTGGGAGAAGGTCTGGCGCTGAGCCATTACGTCTTTTTCCAGCTTGCTGCGATCGCTTGCTTTCATGGTAGAACCATCGCGCTGCAGACGCTGCATTTTAGTCTGGAGGTCGCCTTCCATACGTTGCAGTTCGCTAGCACGGCCTTTGAATTCGTTTTCCAGCGTCGCAGAAACGCCCGTTTTCTGTGCAACTTGCTGGAACAAATTACCCATGTTGACGATTGCGATTTTGTCCGCTGCCTGAGCAGAAGTTGCCATCGCTAAACCGAGACCTGCAGCTAATAACCACTTTTTCACAATTAACTCCTTACCATCCCATTGGCACCTGAAGGTACCGTTCTTTGCGTGGCAAGGCGATCGTGTTACCGATCGCCAGTTGTCAGCGCTACACTGCCAACGCATTCCTTTGCAGCGAATTATTACCAGGTTTTACCAATGTTAAACTGGAATTGCTCCGCTTTGTCTCCATCGTATTTTTTAAACGGCTGGGCGTAAGAGAAGACCAACGGCCCCAGCGGTGACATCCATTGTAATGCGATACCTGCGGACATGCGAATGTTGCCCGGATCGCTGTAGTCTGGCACACCTGCCAGACGCGTTTCAGCCGTGTTCTGCCAATTGGTATCCCACACCGTACCCGCATCCATAAAGAAGGAGGTACGGACGGAGTTGGCGTACTTGTCGCTAATAAACGGCGTAGGCGTGATGAACTCAAGGCTCGCCACGGCCATGGCGTTACCGCCGACAGCATCATCAGAGCTACAGACTTTTTGCGGATCACGGCTTGCGCAGTTATCTTCGTCGTTACCGCCGTAGTAAACCGCTTTCGGACCAATGTTATTGGACTGGAAGCCACGAACGGTGCTGGAACCGCCCGCATAGAAGTTCTCATAGAACGGCAACTCTTTACTGCCAATCCCGTCACCGTAGCCCCAACGAGTACGACCCAGGACAACCCACTTGTGGTCATCATCAATTGGGAAGTAAGACGCCGTGTCCAGCGTCAACTTGTAGAACTCGTTATCAGAGCCAGGAATGGTCACTTTACCGTTCAGATTGACGCGAGAACCTTCCGTCGGGAAGTAGCCACGGTCAAGGCGGTTATATGTCCAGCCGTAGTTGAAGGTGAAGTCATCCGCCGCGAAACCGTTGTCATCGCTGGACCGGCTTGCCGACTGGCCAATGGAATCCAGATAACGCCACATCGCCACCTGAGGCTGCATGTTGGACAGGTCGTTATGCACATAACCTAAGCCCGCACGCAGGGTGTTGTATTCGTTCACCGGGAAGCCGAGCGTACCGTCTACACCGTAACTCTTGTTGGTATAGGAGGACAGATCCGCGTCGTCTGCTTTAAAGTCGTTATAGAAGATACGACCACCCAGGCTCACACCGTCAACGGTGAAGTATGGGTTTGTGACAGAAAACTCAGAGTAGGTCTGGTAGTCGTTTTTGGTACCGTTGATACCAACAGAGTACCCCGTCCCCAGCCAGTTATCCTGCTGAACACCGACCTGGAAGCTCACACCGCTTTCAGTACCGTAGCCCACACCGAAGTTGAAGCTACCGGTGTTACGCTCTTTTACTTTATAGACGACATCAACCTGATCCGGGCTGCCTGGTACACGCTGGGTATCAGTATCAACCGTCTCGAAGTAACCCAGACGATTCAGACGCTCTTTACCCTGGTCAACCAGGTCGCTACCCAACCACGCCCCTTCCATCTGGCGCATTTCGCGGCGCAGAACGGAATCTTTAGAAGTATCGTTACCTTCGAAGCGGATCTTACGCACGTAGAAACGGTTACCCGCATCAACGTTCACGTGCAGCTTAACGGTTTTCTCTGCGTCGTTGATTTCCGGCTGAGTTTGTACGCGCGGATAGGCGTAACCATAGCGGCCGAGCAGCTTTTTAATACTGTCTTCCATTTTGGTGACTTTAGAACCGCTGTACAGATCGCCTGGCTGAATTTTGGTCAGCGACTCAATCTCAGCAGAATGCCCCGCCAGGTTTCCACTTACTTCAACGCCAGAAAGCTTGTACTGATCGCCTTCTGTGATGTTAACCGTAATGTAGATCCCTTTCTTGTCCGGAGTCAGACTGACCTGAGTTGAATCAATGTTGAAACGGGCATAACCGCGATCCAGATAATAGCTGCGCAGGGTTTCAAGGTCGCCTGCCAGTTTCTGTTTCTGGTATTTACGATCGCCCACCACGTTCCACCACGGCACTTCGTCACGCAGTTGGAACGTTGAGATCAGCTCGTCGGTGCTGAACGCGTGGTTACCCACGATGTTGATCTGCTGGATCTTCGCAGAAACACCTTCCTGGAAGACCAGTTTCAGGTCAACACGGTTACGCGGCAGCGGCGTCACTACCGCTTTCACGCTGGCGCTGTATTTACCGACGCTGTAATAGAAGTCTTCCAGACCTTTTTCAATGTCTGCAAGGGTTGTGCGGTCCAGGGACTCCCCCACACGAACACCGGATGCTTCAAGGTTTTGCTTGAGCATGTCATCTTTCACCGACTTGTTGCCGGAGAAGGTGATACTGGCGATCGTTGGACGTTCTTTTACCTGTACCAGCAGCGTATCACCATCGCGCAGAACGCGAACGTCCTCAAAGTTGCCAGTGGCAAACAGAGCACGGATGGTGTTACTGATATCTTCATCATTAACCGTATCGCCGGGGCGCACAGGCATACTGAGGAGGGCCGCACCAACGGCGACACGCTGGAGGCCTTCGAAATGAATATCTTTCACTACGAACCCGTCAGCACCGTATACGGTGGCGCTGCTAAACAGCAGCGACGCTATGAGCAACTTTTTCATCGCCATCGTTATTATGCGTTCTTCCTAACACTCTCTTACAACCGAGAGAAATCATTGAAAAGTGCAAGCCCCATTAACAGCACCAGCAAAATCGAGCCAATGCGATAACTAAAGTCTTGAACTCGCTCGGATACCGGTCCGCCTTTTAGCTTTTCAATGGCTAAAAACAGCAGATGGCCCCCGTCTAATACGGGAAGCGGGAACAGGTTGATTATCCCGAGGTTCACGCTAATGAGCGCGAGAAACATGAGATAGTAAATCACCCCGAACTCCGCTGACATCCCAGCCCCCTGAGCAATCGAAATAGGCCCACTGAGGTTGTTCAGTTTCACATCACCGGTTATCAATTTCCCCAACATGTTTACCGTCAGCTTCATCAGTTGCCATGTTTTATCCGTGGCTTCAAGGATGGCGCTGAACGGCCCATACTGGCGTATTGTCTTGTACTCATCTGGCAGTGGGATCACTTTCGGCACAACGCCTGCAAACCCTTCTGCCTTTCCGCTGCTCGATTTGGTATCCGGAATCAGCGTCAGTGAGAGCGGACTCCCCTGTCTTTCCACTTCCAGCGCGAGCGATGTACCCGGATTATCGCGTACCAGAGTAACAAAGGTCATCCATTGTGTTAATGGTTGACCATCGACTTTAACGATCCTGTCGCCCGCTTGCAAACCCGCTTTACTCGCTGCCGAATTAGCCTGTACTTCGGCTAATACCGGTTCGATTTGCGCGCTGCGCGGCCGAATCCCCAGAGCGGAAACGGGATCTTCTTTGTCGGGTTCGAAACTCCAGTGGCGTAAATCCAGCACTTTTTCCTGCCGCTGGTCTGCTCCAAAAGGCGACACGCTGACAGTCGTCTTCTCATCACCAATTTTCGCAACCAGCTGCAATCGCACGGCATCCCAATCAGGGGTTTCGATGCCATCAATCGCTTTAAGTTCCATCCCAGGTGCAATTTGCCCACTCGCTGCGATAGAGCCAGGGGCAATTTCACCGACAACCGGACGCACGCCAGGGACACCGATGATAAACACCAGCCAGTAAGCGAAGATAGCAAAGATGAAATTGGCTACCGGACCGGCAGCAATGATGGCAGCACGTTGCCCAACGGTTTTGTTGTTAAACGCACTGTGTCTCAGTTCTGGCGCAACAGGCTCGACGCGCTCGTCGAGCATTTTGACGTAGCCACCCAGAGGAATAAGGGCGATGACAAACTCGGTGCCATGGCGATCGGTACGCTTCCAGAGCGATTTACCAAACCCGATGGAGAATCTCTCCACCCGCACGCCACAGCGTCGAGCAACCCAGAAATGGCCAAATTCATGCACGGTAATCAGTACACCCAGTGCAACAATGAACGCCGCCAGATTCCAGAGAATGCTCAGCATAAAACCTTCCGTTAAATCGTCCCGAATACCAGTAAAAGCAAGCAAGCAAACACTGGAACAGCCGCCGTCAGGCTGTCAATACGATCCAGTATCCCGCCATGGCCTGGAATCAAGTGACCACTGTCTTTAATCCCTGCTTCACGCTTGAACATACTTTCGGTGAGATCACCCAGTACCGAGGCCAGCGCAGCGAAAATTGAGCACACCAGCAATGTTGACGGTGCAACCTCCAGATTCGCCCAGAGGCCATAACCCCAGGAGATGATCGCCGCCGTAAATAGGCCGCCGATGAATCCTTGCCAGGTTTTACCTGGGGAAACCTTCGGTGCCAGTTTATGTTTGCCGAACAGTTTACCAAACATATAGGCTCCAGAGTCAGCCCCCCAGACGAGAATCATCACATAAAGCAGCCAGAGGGCACCGCTATAGTGGTTTTCGTCATAGTGCCAGGCGCGCAGCGCGACCATACCCCAGAAAAATGGAACAATTGTGAGCAGACCAAAAATAAGGCGCAACACTTTAGAATTTCGCCACAGCGCCGCAGAGCCTGGATAAAAAAGCACCAATACAAGCGCAGCAACCCACCATGCCAGCGATATCCATAAGGATCCGGCAACCAGCGGTTGGTGAATATCGTGATGATATTCAGGCAACGTGAACAGCATCAGGGCCAGGATAAAGCCACAAAGCACCGCCAGCCATACCCGCTGTGTGCGCGAGGTAAAGCCGCTAAACTGTCCCCATTCCCAGGCGGCAAGCATGCACACCACCAGCGTAACAATCGCGAATCCCACTGGGGGCAGTAAAAACAGCGCCGCAATGACAATGGGTATTAATACAAAAGCGGAAATCAGGCGATACTTCAGCAAAAGCTACCCCCATCAGGCTTTGTCGCCACCAGGCTCGGTGCCGCCGAAACGACGCTCTCGATTGGCAAAGGCATGCAGCGCACCTTCAAAGTCTTGTTCATCAAAATCGGGCCAAAGAACATCAGTAAAGTAAAGTTCGGCGTAGGCGATTTGCCAAAGCAAAAAGTTACTTATGCGGTGTTCTCCCCCTGTCCTTATTACCAAATCCACAGGCACCAGTTCATTCATGCAGATTTGCCGACTGAGCGCCTCTTCATCAATTTGGTCGGGTCTCAACAGCCCTTCCTGAACCTGCTCGGCAAGATGCCGAACGCCCTGAATAATATCCCAGCGTCCGCCGTAATTCGCCGCGATATTGAGCGTCAGGCCGGTATTGTTTTCCGTCAGCGCTTCTGCTTTGCGAATCCGTTCCTGCAAACGTGAGTTAAAACGACTGGTTTCGCCAATAATACGCAGGCGGACGTTGTGGCGGTGCAGGCTTTTTACTTCGCTATCGAGCGCCCACACAAACAGTTCCATCAACGCAGTCACTTCCTGCGGTGGTCGATTCCAGTTCTCACTGCTAAAAGCATAGAGCGTTAACGCATCAATGCCGTTATTGGCGGCAAAAGAAACGGCGCGGCGAACGGACTTCGCCCCCGCTTTATGCCCAAAGGCTCGTATCTTCCCTTGTCTTTTCGCCCAGCGGCCGTTGCCATCCATGATGATTGCTACATGACGACAGCCATGCGCTGGCAAGTTTTCGCTCATTGGTTGATTCGCAGACAACATAACGCGTTTTTAGTCCCTGAAAAGGATTTAACGGTACACAGGAATACTGAAGCCTATACATAAAAAAGCCGTGTCAAACCACGGCTTACCTGACCACATAAAGTCAAATACCTGCGATCAGGTGGCGCAGACTATATCACTGAAGCACAACGCTAACAAATAGCACGACGACTAGTGGCTGCTTTATCACCAGCTTGCGAGACGTGTCACCAGTTTACGCGCAACAATGCGAGCCTCTGCATCGACCGCCAGCACCTCTTCCACGCTTTGTGGCTCGCGCAAATCCATCAATTCAAGCACTGAAAGATTCATTGCTGCGATATCGGTAAAGCGGATCTGCTGATTCAGAAATGCCTCAACGGTCTCTTCATTCGCTGCATTCAGTGCCGTCGTCGCCGCCTGCCCTTGGTCAAAGGCCGTCATCGCGAGCTTAAGGCACGGGTAACGGTCGTAATCAGGCTCGCTAAAGGTCAGTGAACTCAGCTTGCAGAAATCGAGCGGTTTTGCCCCGGATATCACACGGTTTGGCCACGCCATGGCGTGAGCAATAGGCGTGCGCATATCCGGTTCGCCCAACTGAGCAAGCACGCTGCCATCCTGATAGCGCACCATAGAGTGAATCACCGATTGCGGGTGGATCAGCACTTCCATCTGTTTCGCTGACGCATTAAACAGCCAGCGCGCTTCAATGTATTCCAGACCTTTATTCATCATGGTGGCTGAATCAACGGAGATCTTACGACCCATCGACCAGTTCGGATGACGGCACGCCTGATCCGGCGTCATTGCGCTCAGTTCTGACAGTGGCGTTTCACGGAACGGGCCACCAGACCCGGTGAGCAGAATCGACACGACGCCATTCTGCTCCAGGTCAGCGTACCCCAGGTTCTGTTGAAAAGGTTGCGGCAAACTCTGAAAAATGGCGTTGTGTTCACTATCAACCGGTAAAAGACGTGCTCCGCGCTGCTTGACCGCCTCCATAAACAGGCGTCCGCAGGTCACCAGCGACTCTTTATTCGCCAGCAGAACATCTTTACCGGCATCAATAGCGGCAAGCGTCGGCAGAAGCCCAGCCGCCCCAACGATAGCGGCCATCACCTGATCGACCTCATCCAGCGCCGCCATCTCGCATGCCGCCTGCTGACCGCTGAGCACCTCGGTGCGGCTGCCCTTTTCCTGCAGCTGCGCTTTCACCTGGCGAGCACTCTCTTCGTCATCCATCACCGCAAAGCGGGGCGTAAACTCCAGACACTGCTCCACCATGCGCTGCACGTTTTTACCGGCCACAAGGGCGGTCACGGTGTAGCTTTCAGGATTATGGCGAACCACGTCAAGAGTGCTGCAACCGATAGAGCCGGTTGAGCCAAGGAGTGTTAAATGCTTCATGAGATGCCCGGAAAAAAGTTAGACCAGATAAAAGCAAAACGCCGCCAGTAAGACACAACGTCCCCTGAACGGCGTTTATCAGTGTACGACAGAAATCAGAACTGCATCAGTTCCGCTTCTTTATCTGCCAGCGCCGCATCAATTTTCTTGATAGCCGCGTCAGTCATCTTCTGCACGTCATCCTGGGAACGACGGTCATCATCTTCGCTGATCTCTTTTTCTTTCAGCAGCGCTTTTACTTTATCGTTCGCGTCGCGACGTACGTTACGTACGGAAACACGACCTTGCTCAGCTTCACCGCGCACCACTTTGATCAGGTCTTTACGACGTTCTTCGGTCAGCGCAGGCAGCGGAACGCGGATGTCAGCACCCGCAGAGCTTGGGTTCAGACCGAGGTCAGACGCCATGATCGCTTTCTCAATAGCCGGGCTCATTGAACGATCGAATACGTTGATTTTCAGCGTACGGGTATCTTCTACGGTAACGCTCGCCAGCTGACGCAGTGGAGTTGGCGTACCGTAGTATTCTACGATGATGCCATCCAGCAGGCTTGGAGAAGCACGGCCAGTACGGATTTTGCTGATTTGGTTTTTGAACGCTTCTACGCATTTATCCATGCGTACTTCAGCATCTTTTCTGATGTCGTTAATCACGTTACGGATCCTTGAAAACTTGTCTCAGGCAGACTAACCGCCAGCACAGCGCTACAGGTGTGCTAAGTATAGTCGCGTTTAATTCATGACAACGCCAAAGGCGCGTCCGGGTAAGATACCACTACAAAGTAAAGCGGAATCTTACCTGTATTTATCGCCGACGGAAATTATTCCGTGATCAAAGTGCCTTCTTTTTCGCCCATTACAACGCGGCGCAGTGCGCCCGGCTTGTTCATGTTGAAGACACGGATCGGCAGTTTGTGGTCACGAGCCAGCGTGAAGGCGGCAAGATCCATTACTTTCAGCTCTTTATCCAGCACTTCGCTGTAGCTCAGCTGATCGTACATGGTCGCAGACGGATCTTTTGCCGGATCGGCAGTAAACACGCCATCCACTTTGGTCGCTTTCAGCACCACATCGGCTTCGATTTCGATACCGCGCAGGCAGGCAGCGGAATCGGTGGTAAAGAACGGGTTACCCGTACCGGCGGAGAGGATCACCACGCGGTTGTTGCGCAGCAGGCTGATGGCTTCTGCCCAGCTGTAGTTATCGCACACGCCGTTCAGAGGAATAGCGGACATCAGGCGGGCGTTCACATAGGCGCGATGGAGCGCATCACGCATGGCCAGGCCATTCATCACGGTTGCCAGCATACCCATGTGGTCGCCCACAACGCGGTTCATCCCCGCTTTCGCCAGACCAGCACCACGGAAAAGGTTGCCACCGCCAATGACCACGCCAACCTGAATACCCAGTTCGACCAGTTCTTTGATTTCCTGTGCCATGCGGTCAAGGATGCTTGCGTCAATACCGAAGCCTTCCGTTCCCTGCAGCGCTTCGCCACTCAGCTTAAGCAGAATGCGTTTGTACACGGGTTTTGCATTGGTAGCCATGTTTCTTTCCTGAGACTGTCAACGATTAAGATGGGGTTAATTCTGGCGACATGTTATGCCGCAAACCAGTGCAGGGATACAGTAACCTGTCTGATTTTGTATGACGGGTGACAAAAAGAAGCCGCCCTCAGGCGGCTCCTTTTCAATCATTAAGACTGCTTGGACATTGCAGCAACTTCTGCTGCGAAGTCAGTCTCAACTTTCTCGATGCCTTCGCCCACTTCGAAGCGGATGAAGCCAGTTACGTCAGCGTTGTGCTCTTTCAGCAGCTGAGCAACAGACTTGCTTGGATCCATAACGAAAGGCTGGCCAGTCAGAGAAACTTCGCCGGTGAATTTCTTCATACGGCCTTCAACCATTTTCTCTGCGATTTCTTTAGGCTTACCAGACTGCATCGCGATGTCCAGCTGAACCTGGTACTCTTTCTCTACCACTTCAGCAGACACGTCTTCTGGCTTAACGAATTCTGGCTTGCTTGCAGCGATGTGCATTGCCAGCTGTTTAACCAGCTCTTCATCAGCGCCTTTAGCCGCAACCAGAACACCGATACGTGCGCCGTGCTGGTAAGAACCCAGTACTTCGCCTTCCAGGGAAGATACGCGACGGATGTTGATGTTCTCACCGATTTTAGCAACCAGTGCAACACGTTCTTCTTCGAACTGTGCTTTCAGAACTTCAACGTCAGTGATTTTGCCAGCAACAGCTGCGTCCAGTACTTTGTTCGCAAATGCCTGGAAACCGCCATCTTTAGCAACGAAGTCAGTCTGGCAGTTAACTTCCAGAATGATACCGTAGGTGCCGTCGATTTTAGTGATGATCACGCCGTCAGCAGCAACGTTGCCTGCTTTCTTAGCTGCTTTGATCGCACCGGATTTACGCATGTTTTCGATTGCCAGCTCAATGTCGCCGTTCGCTTCAGTCAGCGCTTTTTTGCAATCCATCATGCCTGCGCCAGTACGCTCGCGCAGCTCTTTTACCAGGGATGCGGTAATTTCAGCCATTCTTAAATCCTCGGGAGATGTGAACTGCCCGGCCATAAGCCAAACAGTATAAATTGAAAAAAGGGGCCGATAATTGGCCCCTATTCATACACGGTACTAATAAGGGGTAAAACCTTATTATTCAGCTTCTACGAAGCTTTCTTCCGCCTGAGAAGCCAGATCCTGGGAACGGCCTTCACGAACGGTAGCAGCTACAGCGCTCAGGTACAGGCTAACAGCACGGATTGCGTCGTCGTTACCCGGGATAACGAAGTCAACACCGTCCGGATCGGAGTTGGTATCAACGATAGCGAATACCGGGATACCCAGGTTGTTAGCTTCTTTGATTGCGATGTGCTCGTGGTCTGCATCGATTACGAACAGCGCGTCTGGCAGGCCGCCCATATCTTTGATACCGCCCAGGCTGTTTTCCAGCTTGTCCAGTTCACGAGTACGCATCAGCGCTTCTTTCTTAGTCAGCTTATCGAAAGTACCGTCCTGAGACTGGGTTTCCAGATCTTTCAGGCGTTTGATGGACTGACGAACAGTTTTCCAGTTGGTCAGCATGCCGCCCAACCAGCGATGGTTCACGAAGAACTGGTCGCAGCTGTTAGCAGCATCTTTCACAGCTTCGCTTGCAGCGCGCTTAGTACCAACGAACAGAATCTTACCTTTACGGGAAGAGATCTTGTTCAGCTCAGCCAGGGCTTCGTTGAACATTGGTACAGTTTTCTCAAGGTTGATGATGTGAACTTTGTTACGTGCGCCGAAGATGAAAGGCTTCATTTTCGGGTTCCAGTAACGGGTCTGGTGACCAAAGTGAACACCAGCCTTGAGCATGTCGCGCATGGAAACAGTTGCCATGTTTAAAACCTCTATAGTAAAAGTTGGGGTTATGCCTCCACGTATCCCATATTACCGACCCCAAAGGGCACCCCGGAATATGTGCCGATACGTGTGTGTTGTTACACAAAGTGAGATTTGTCGCTTCCGTCCAGCCTGTGTATCTGAAATGGATCGGAAGTCCGGCGCGCTTTATACCACAAAACACGGCCAGAAACCAATAATTGTTGACGGTGTGTGCTGTTAATGATTCTCAATTTGGCAGTGGGTGCGCCAGACTGTTACCATTGACGACACTTGAACTAGTATTGTCGAAAAATCGACACCGATGGACAGATTACATGGCTATCTCTATTAAGACTCCTGAAGAAATTGAAAAAATGCGCGTCGCCGGTCGTCTGGCCGCTGAAGTGCTGGAAATGATCGAGCCGTTCGTGAAGCCGGGCGTCAGCACTGGCGAGCTGGATCGCATCTGTAATGACTACATCGTCAACGAGCAGCACGCGGTCTCCGCCTGCCTCGGCTACCACGGTTTTCCAAAATCCGTGTGCATCTCTATAAATGAAGTGGTTTGTCACGGTATTCCGGATGACGCAAAACTGCTGAAAGATGGCGACATCGTTAACATCGACGTGACCGTCATTAAAGACGAATACCACGGCGACACCTCTAAGATGTTCATCGTAGGCAAACCGACCATCCTCGGCGAGCGCCTGTGTAAAGTGACGCAAGAGAGCCTCTACCTGGCACTGAAGATGGTGAAACCAGGCATCCGTCTGCGCACTATCGGTGCGGCTATCCAGAAGTTCGTGGAAGCGGAAGGTTTCTCCGTGGTGCGCGAGTACTGCGGGCACGGCATTGGTCGCGTCTTCCACGAAGAGCCGCAGGTTCTGCACTACGATGCGGATGACGGCGGCGTGGTGCTGCAGAAAGGCATGACCTTCACCATTGAGCCAATGGTTAACTCTGGCGATTACCGCATCCGCACCATGAAAGACGGCTGGACGGTGAAAACCAAAGACAGAAGCTTGTCTGCACAGTACGAGCATACTATTGTGGTAACAGACAACGGCTGCGAAATTATGACGTTGCGCAAGGATGACACCATCCCGGCGATACTGACGAACATTGAGTGATAAAAGAGCCGGCGAATGCCGGCTTTTTTAATGGCGATAGCTTTTTCTTATGGGTGGCGCACGATGAGTAATCTTTTACCCGAACAGTATGCTAACACAGCCCTTCCCACCCTTCCCGACCAGCCCGACAACCCGGGCGTCTGGCCGCCGCATGAGCTGAAGTGTGCCGATATCAAAGCACATATGGATGTCTTCCAGCGCTGGCTCAGTAGCGCGTTTGACGCAGGCATTTCCGCCGAGCAGCTCATCGAAGCACGCACCGAGTTTATCGACCAACTGCTGCAACGCCTGTGGATCGATTACGGCTTCGGGCAGATTAGCGACGTCGCGCTGGTTGCCGTCGGGGGCTATGGTCGCGGTGAACTGCATCCGCTTTCCGATATCGACCTGCTGATCTTAAGCCGCAAAAAGCTGCCGGACGAACAGGCGCAAAAAATTGGCGAACTGCTGACCCTGCTCTGGGACGTGAAGTTGGAAGTGGGCCACAGCGTGCGCACCCTGGAAGAGTGTCTGCTGGAGGGGCTATCTGACCTGACCGTCGCCACCAACCTGATTGAAACCCGCCTGCTGATTGGTGACGTCGCGCTGTTCCTGGAGCTACAGAAACACATCTTCAGCGACGGCTTCTGGCCGTCAGAAAAGTTCTTCGCCGCGAAGGTCGAGGAGCAAAACCAGCGCCACCAGCGTTACCACGGCACCAGCTATAATCTTGAACCCGATATTAAAAGCAGCCCCGGCGGCCTGCGCGACATTCATACCCTGCAGTGGGTCGCCCGTCGCCACTTTGGCGCGACGTCAATGGATGAGATGGTCGGCTTCGGCTTCCTCACCGAGGCCGAGCGTAACGAGCTAAACGAGTGCCTGCACCTGCTGTGGCGCATCCGGTTTGCCCTGCATCTGGAAGTCACCCGCTACGATAACCGCCTGCTGTTTGATCGCCAGCTCAGCGTGGCGCAGCGCCTGAATTACCAGGGCGAAGGCAACGAGCCGGTTGAGCACATGATGAAGGATTTCTTCCGCGTCACCCGCCGGGTGACCGAGCTGAACCAGATGCTGCTGCAGCTGTTCGACGAGGCCATTCTGGCCCTGACGGCAGATGAGAAACCGCGCCCGATTGATGATGAGTTCCAGCTGCGCGGGACGCTTATCGATCTGCGCGACGAAACGCTGTTTATCCGCGAGCCGGAAGCGATTCTGCGGATGTTCTATACCATGGTTCGCAACAGCACGATCACCGGGATCTACTCCACCACCCTGCGTCATCTGCGCCATGCGCGCCGTCATCTGACTCAGCCTTTGTGCTATATCCCGGAAGCGCGCGCCCTGTTCCTGAGCATGCTGCGCCATCCGGGCGCCGTCAGCCGCGGCCTGCTGCCGATGCACCGCCACAGCGTGCTGTGGGCGTATATGCCCCAGTGGTCGCATATTGTTGGTCAGATGCAGTTCGATCTTTTCCACGCTTACACAGTGGATGAACACACGATCCGCGTCATGCTTAAGCTGGAAAGCTTTGCGAAAGAAGAGACGCGATCCCGCCACCCGCTGTGCGTTGAACTGTGGCCACGCCTCTCCCATCCTGAACTGATCCTGATCGCCGCCCTGTTCCACGATATCGCCAAAGGTCGCGGCGGCGACCACTCGGTGCTGGGGGCGCAGGACGTGCTGAAATTTGCTGAGCTGCACGGGCTAAACTCACGCGAAACGCAGCTGGTGGCCTGGCTGGTCCGTCATCACCTGCTAATGTCGGTTACCGCACAGCGTCGTGACATTCAGGATCCTGAAGTCATTAAGCAATTCGCCGAAGAGGTGCAAACGGAAAACCGCCTGCGCTATCTGGTCTGCCTGACGGTGGCGGATATTTGCGCCACCAACGAAACCCTGTGGAACAGCTGGAAGCAGAGCCTGCTGCGCGAACTGTACTTCGCTACCGAAAAACAGCTGCGCCGTGGTATGCAAAACACCCCGGACATGCGCGAGCGCGTGCGTCACCATCAGCTGCAGGCGCTGGCGCTGCTGCGGATGGATAATATTGATGAAGAGGCGCTGCATCAGATCTGGGCGCGCTGTCGCGCCAACTACTTTGTGCGCCACAGCCCAAACCAGCTTGCCTGGCACGCGCGGCATCTGCTGAAGCACGATTTGTCGAAGCCGATGATCCTGCTCAGCCCGCAGGCCACGCGCGGGGGCACGGAGATCTTCATCTGGAGCCCGGACCGACCCTATCTGTTTGCCGCCGTCTGCGCCGAACTGGACAGGCGTAATCTGAGCGTTCATGACGCGCAGATTTTCACCACCCGCGACGGCATGGCAATGGACACCTTTATTGTGCTGGAGCCGGACGGCAGCCCGCTGTCGTCAGACAGGCATGAAGGGATTCGTTTTGGTCTGGAGCAGGCCATTACCCAGCGCAGCTGGCAACCGCCGCAGCCGCGTCGCCAGCCTGCAAAATTGCGTCATTTTACCGTCGATACCGAGGTCAATTTCCTGCCGACCCACACCGACCGTAAATCGTTCCTGGAGCTGATTGCGCTCGATCAGCCAGGGCTACTTGCCCGCGTCGGCCAGGTTTTTGCCGATCTGGGAATTTCGCTTCACGGGGCCCGAATTACAACCATTGGCGAGCGAGTAGAAGATTTATTTATAATCGCCACAGCGGACCGGCGTGCCCTTAATAATGACCTACAGCTTGAAGTGCAACAACGGTTGACAGCAGCCCTCAATCCAAACGATAAAGGGTGACGTGTTTTTTAGTGAAATGGAAAGAGTAAACAATGCAGCAGTTACAGAACGTTATTGAGTCCGCTTTTGAGCGTCGCGCCGAGATCACTCCGGCAAATGTGGATACCGTGACCCGTGAAGCGGTAAACCAGGTTATTTCCCTGCTGGATTCCGGCGCATTACGCGTGGCAGAAAAAATCGACGGTCAGTGGGTCACTCATCAATGGCTGAAGAAAGCCGTGCTGCTCTCTTTCCGTATCAACGATAACCAGGTTATCGACGGAGCAGAAAGCCGCTACTTCGATAAAGTGCCAATGAAATTCGCTGACTACGACGAAGCGCGCTTCCAGAAAGAAGGCTTCCGCGTGGTACCGCCTGCGGCAGTGCGTCAGGGCGCGTTCATCGCACGCAATACCGTGCTGATGCCATCTTACGTGAACATCGGTGCTTACGTTGACGAAGGCACCATGGTGGACACCTGGGCGACCGTCGGCTCTTGCGCGCAGATCGGTAAAAACGTTCACCTGTCCGGCGGCGTCGGCATCGGTGGCGTACTGGAACCGCTGCAGGCTAACCCAACCATCATCGAAGACAACTGCTTCATCGGCGCACGCTCTGAAGTGGTTGAAGGCGTGATTGTGGAAGAAGGCTCCGTGATCTCCATGGGCGTTTACATCGGCCAGAGCACCCGTATTTATGACCGCGAAACCGGTGAAGTTCACTACGGTCGCGTTCCAGCGGGTTCTGTGGTGGTTTCCGGCAACCTGCCGTCTAAAGACGGTAAATACAGCCTGTACTGCGCGGTTATCGTGAAGAAAGTGGATGCGAAAACCCGCGGTAAAGTGGGCATCAACGAGTTGCTGCGCACCATCGATTAATCGGGTATAACAAAAAGCGGGGGCAACCCCGCTTTTTTTGTATCTGAGGGTGGCGAAAATAGATTTTTTCGTTAATTATTCAAAGGTTATGTTGAGATCAAGGGTACCGCTATGTACGATAATCTGAAAAGTCTGGGCATTACCAATCCTGATGAAATTGATCGTTACAGCCTCCGTCAGGAAGCCAATAACGATATTCTTAAAATCTATTTTCACAAGGACAAAGGTGAGTTTTTCGCCAAAAGCGTGAAGTTTAAATATCCACGCCAGCGCAAAACCGTGGTGGCTGACGGCATCGGTCAGGGTTACAAAGAAGTACAGGAAATCAGCCCTAACCTGCGCTATGTGATCGATGAACTCGATCAGATCTGCCAACGCGACCGCACTGAAGTCGATCTCAAGCGTAAGATCCTTGACGATCTGCGTCACCTTGAAAGCGTTGTGACGAATAAGATCAGTGAGATTGAAGCAGATCTTGAGAAATTAACTCGCAACAAATAAGTTGGGTGCGGCCTGATGCCCTCACCCCGGCCCTCTCCCACAGGGAGAGGGTGAAAACCGCACACACCATCATCTCTGCTCGTCCAGCTGCAGCGCCACATACAGCAGCAGCCTGTCGTCAAAATTTCCCAGATCCAGTCCCGTCAGCTCCGAAATCCGGTTTAACCGATACTCCAGGGTATTTCGGTGAATAAACAGCGCCTTCGAGGTCGCCAGCGGCTGCACGTTGTGACGGAACCAGGCCTGCAATGTGCGGCGCAGCAGGCCGTTGTTGTCCATGGCTTTCAGGCGCACTAATGGCCGCGCCAGCTCGTTGGCCTGCCAGCCGCCGCGCAGGCTGTCGAGCAGCACCGGCAGCATCAAATCCTGATAGAAATAACTGCGGCTTTCCGGCATACGCTGTTTACCCACCATCATGGTGGTGCGTGCGGTCCGCCAGGAGCGGGCGATACTGCCCGGCCCGGTGAAGTAGTTGCCCAGCGCAACGCGAAAACGCAGCTGGCCGTTCTCCTGCATGCGTGCAATCAGCTGATCCACACGGCGGCGATGGTCTTCTGCATCCCAGCGGCCAAACTGATTGAGCGCGGGTTTAAGCACCACCATTTCAGTCAGAGACACAATCGCCACCAGGTTATTGCGTTCCGGCGTCGCCAGCGCATTTTGCAGCTGCTGCAGCTCTGCCATGGCGCTGTCCACGCCAAGCTGGCCGCTATCGACCTCAATCACCGCCACCACGCGCGGCTGGTTCAGATCGATCCCCAACCGCTGCGCCCATTCGCTGAGTGCAGGCGTATGCTCATCCGCCTGTATAAGGTTCATGACCAGCTCTTCGCGCAGGCGGCTGTCCTGGGCGAGAAGGTGCATCAGGCGCGACTGCTCCAGCATCATCTCCGCCGTCATACAGACCAGCTCGCCGTATTTACGCAGCGACTCCGGCTCGCCGGTCAGACCGATTACCCCCACAATCTCACCTTCAAGGCGCAGCGGCAAATTGATGCCCTGACGTACGCCATGCAGGTGTTTCGCTACCGCATCGTCGATATCGACCACGCGGCCCTGGGAGAGTACCAGCAATGCACCTTCGTGCAATTCCCCAATACGCTCGCGATCGCCGCTGCCGATAATGCGACCGCGAGCATCCATCACGTTGATATTGGTATCAATGATGCGCATGGTGCGCGCCACGATATCCTGCGCCATTTTGGTATCAAGATGCCAGCCAGCCATGTAACCCTCCTGTGAGCAGAGCTCAAGCATAGGGAAGTTCAGCGACGGCTGCATTGTGCGAATGCACAAAGAGAGAGGGAGAAGTATGGAGTTGTGGTAACAGTCACAGAAACGAGAAAGCCCCTGCGAACAGGGGCTTGAGAGGATTACTGCATCAGCAGATAAAGCGAGGTATCACCACGCTGGATATTCAGCGCCAGCACGGAAGGCTTGCTGTCGAGAATTTTGCGCAGTTCAGCGATATTTTTCACCGGCTGCTGGTTAGCGCCCATGATCACATCACCTTTTTTCAGGCCGATACGGGCTGCCGGTGAATTCGCTTTCACGTTGTTCACCACCACGCCTTTGTCTGCGCCTTTATTGCTCATCTCGGCACCTTCAATCCCGCTGAAGATGGTGCTGGAATCCACCTGATTCTGGCTGCTCTGCTGCAGCTCCAGGCTTACGTTAACCGGCTTACCGTCGCGCAGCAGGCCGAGGGTGACTTTGCTGCCAATCGGCATCGAGCCCACTTCTGCACGCAGGGCGGCAAAGCTGCTGATCGGCTTACCGTTCAGGGAGGTGATCACATCCCCCGCTTTAATGCCCGCTTTCGCCGCGGAGGAATTCGGCATCACCTGGCTGACGAATGCCCCACGCTGGGCGTCAACCTTCATCGCTTTCGCCAGCTCGGAGTTTAGCTCAGTCCCGAGGATACCCAGCTCACCGCGTTTCACCTGGCCATACTGCACCATCTGAGCGGTCAGGTTTTTCACCATGTTGCTCGGGATAGCAAAACCGATACCGATGTTACCACCGTCCGGTGCCAGAATGGCGGTGTTGATACCGATCAGTTCACCGTTCAGATTCACCAGCGCACCGCCGGAGTTACCGCGGTTGATCGCCGCATCCGTCTGGATAAAGTTTTCGTAGTTTTCCGCGTTCAGGCCGCTACGACCCAGCGCAGAGACGATACCTGAAGTCACAGTTTCGCCCAGGCCAAACGGGTTACCGATTGCCACGGTGTAGTCACCTACGCGCAGCGCGTCGGAATCGGCAAGCTTAATCGCCGTCAGGTTTTTCGGATCCTGAATCTGGATCAGCGCGATATCGGAGCGCGGATCTTTACCCACGACTTTGGCATCGAATTTGCGACCGTCGCTCAGCTGAACTTTAATGGTGCTGGCGTTATCCACAACGTGGTTGTTGGTCACCACGTAGCCTTTTGCGGCGTCAATGATGACACCCGAGCCAAGCGCCATGAATTTCTGCTGCTGGCCGCCGCCCTGGCTGTCATCTCCTGCTCCACCGCCCTGACAGAACGGGGAACTCTGGAATGGCGAACCGTCCTGGCAGAACGGCGAGTTGTCGCCGAAGAACTGCTGGAAGTTACGCGGCATACGCGGCGTATTGACGGTCGTGCTGCCCTCAACGTTAATACTCACCACCGATGGCATCACTTTTTCGAGCATCGGTGCCAGGCTTGGCATCTGCTGCGCGGTTGCTGCCGACGACGCGGTCTCGGCTGCAGTAGCAGTCAGAGGAGACAGCGCTAAACCTAAACTCAGAGCCAGTGCACTCATTGCTAATGTGGTTTTTTTCATGTTTCTCAATCTCGATTTACCAGATAACGCAAAATTGCTGTGTAACTCAGATTCGTTTTATACCGCTTAGTTCCGGGATTAAGTTTATGGAAAAAGTAAAAATTTATTGGTCGTCTTTACAAAACTCAGCGCTTATTCCACGGCCATGAGCTTGCGGTACTCATCCCAGGCATATAAATCTGTCATGCCGCTGATATAGTCCTGGATAAGGCGACAGCGATAATAATATTCCATCACTGGCCATTCCGGGGAGTGGCGTTCCAGCTTACCAATCGCTTCGACATACGCCAGACGATGACGGGTAGAAAGTTTCTGATAAAGCCGGGATTCGATAGGTATTCGCCGCACGCGCTCGTGTTCCACCAGCTCGCTGAATTCATCGACTGATAAGTGAAGCAACGGGGAATAAATTTCCAGTAACCCACTGATCACCCGGTATCCCTGCAGCTCTAATTGCTCCACGTCCGGATGGCTGAACACATGGCGCATCGCCACATGTTTATAAAGCTCAAGGAGTTGACTGAAACTGCTGTCATCTTCCAGCAGCGCGTGATTGAATTCCCCGCTGAAAATCAGCGGCAAATTATCAATAAAGCGTGACGCCGCGTAAGGCACCAGCTTATTTAATGTATTGACCCGCAAATACATAAAGAACTGATCTTCGGTACTGCGGCTGAGGGAATTCGAGCGCGATTTTTCCCAGGCATTTTCGACGACCTGAGAAAACAGCGACCCTTTTTCATGTTTACCCCAGGCATCATAAAGATGCTGATAAAGCTCCTCGACGCTGAATATTCTTTTCTCAACGGCGTCTTCCAGGTCGGCCACGCAATAGGAAATGTCATCGGCGGCTTCCATAATCCACGTCAATGGGAAACGCCCCTTTGGCGTTAATGAAAGTTCTTTACGCAGCCGCTCAATATAGGCCTCTTCAGAGAGATAGTAGCCCGGCTTTTTCATCAGGTAGCTGTGCGTGGCAGGCGTCTCTCCCATCCACCAGGCCGGGCGCGTGTATTTGAGTATGCAGCCCACCTGCGCCCACGTCAGATTCATGCGCATCAGGGAGTGCACCAGGCGGATCCCCTGCGCGTTACCTTCAAAATGGCAGAGATCCTGACGGACTTTGCGACGCAGATCGTTAAGGCTCTCTTCACCCTCACGCAGGCGTAAATCCCTCACCACGCAGCGATCGTCGCTCAACGGCTGGCTTTTCGCGTCCAAAGGGAAAAGCCGCTGCTTAAACCAGTCGTTGATTGCCGCCTCGCCGAAATGCCCGAAGGGCGGGTTGCCGATGTCATGCATCAGGCAGGCCATCTCAACGATGCTTTCAAACGGCCCGGTCAGTTCATCCAGACCATAAGTTTCCAGCAGCCGCTGCTCTTTCAGGCGGCTCAAAATCTCTTTGGCAATGTAGCGCCCAACCTGCTGAACTTCCATAGAGTGGGTTAAGCGCGTGCGCACCGCGGCGTTACGCTCCAGCGGGAACACCTGGGTCTTTTGCTGCAAGCGCCGGATAGCGGGCGAGTTAATGATCCTCCCGCGATCGCTCTCGAAGATACGCAGGATCTCATGTTCGCTCTTTTCGCCCTGCGGCGAACGGAAACGTCGGTGCCAGTTAATTTTGGTGCGAAAATCGATTGGTGCCATGTGCTCCCCCGCGTGAGAATGCGTTTCCCCTTAACCGCATGATAGACTATGCATCTTAACAAGGCACATCGCGAGTAAATCTATGAAAATCGGCATTATTGGTGCAATGGAAGAAGAAGTTACGCTGCTGCGTGACAAAATTGAGAACCGTCAGACGCTCTCTCTGGGTGGTTGTGAGATCTACACCGGCCAGCTGAACGGTGTTGACGTGGCTCTGCTGAAATCTGGCATCGGTAAAGTTGCGGCTGCGCTGGGTGCGACCCTGCTGCTCGAACGCTGCAAGCCGGACGTGATCGTTAACACTGGCTCTGCGGGCGGTCTGGCGCCGACGCTGAAAGTGGGTGATATCGTCGTTTCCGACGAAGCACGTTACCACGATGCCGACGTGACCGCCTTCGGCTACGAATATGGTCAGCTTCCGGGTTGCCCGGCGGGGTTTAAAGCCGACGACAACCTGATTGCCGCGGCAGAAAGCTGCATCGCAGAACTCAACCTTAATGCGGTACGCGGCCTGATTGTCAGCGGTGATGCGTTCATTAACGGCTCCGTGGGCCTGGCGAAAATCCGCCATAACTTCCCGCAGGCGGTTGCCGTTGAGATGGAAGCAACCGCGATTGCTCATGTTTGCCATAACTTTAGCGTACCGTTCGTGGTGGTTCGCGCGATCTCTGACGTGGCAGACCAGCAGTCCCACATTAGCTTTGACGAGTTCCTTGTTGTGGCGGCAAAACAGTCCACCGTGATGGTGGAGCGTCTGGTGCAGAAACTGGCTCGTGGCTAAACATACCGTCAGGGCGCTGGCCGCCCTGCTTCTTCTCGCACCGGCATGGCTTTTCGCCGCGCCGCGTGTGATTACTCTCTCCCCCGCGAATACCGAACTGGCCTTTGCTGCCGGGATCACCCCTGTGGGCGTGAGTAGCTTTTCGAATTTTCCCCCCCAGGCCGCCAGCATTGAGCAGGTCGCGACCTGGCAAGGAATGAATCTCGAGCGCATTGTGGCGCTTAAGCCTGACCTCGTGCTGGCCTGGCGTGGCGGCAATGCCGAGCGGCAGGTCAACCAACTGACCTCACTGGGTATTAAGGTCATGTGGGTGGACGCAGTCAGTATTGAGCAAATCGCCCAGACGCTGCGCGATCTGGCCCCTTTTAGCCCCACGCCCAAAAAAGCCGAGGACGCTGCGAAACAGATGCTCAGCGACTATGCAGCGCTGAAATCCCGGTACAACACCCCCGCCAAAAAACGCATCTTTCTGCAATTTGGTAGCCAGCCGTTGTTCACCACCGGAAAAGGGTCGATTCAGAACCAGGTGCTGGAAATCTGCGGCGGCGAAAATATCTTTGCAGCCAGCCGGGTACCCTGGCCTCAGGTCAGCCGTGAACAGGTGCTTGCACGCCAGCCGCAGGCCATCGTCGTGGTCGGAAATGCGAGCGATATTCCTAAAGTTGAACACTTCTGGCAAAGCCAGCTTAAAATTCCGGTGATCCCGCTCAACGGTGACTGGTTTGAACGCGCCAGCCCGCGTATTATCCTCGCCGCAAAACAACTCTGTGCCGCGCTGGCAGAGAGTCACTAACATAGATAAATACTTTTCGAGGATTTAACGATGCTCGTGTATTGGCTGGATATTCTTGGCACAGCCGTTTTTGCTATCTCCGGCGTTTTACTCGCCGGAAAACTGCGCATGGATCCGTTTGGCGTGCTGGTGCTGGGCGTTGTGACCGCCGTGGGCGGCGGAACAATCCGTGATATGGCGCTGGCAAATGGCCCGGTGTTTTGGGTAAAAGATCCCACCGATCTGGTGGTGGCGATGGTCACCTGCATGTTGACCATTGTACTGGTTCGTCAACCCCGCAGATTACCCAAATGGATATTACCGGTGCTGGATGCCGTCGGCCTCGCCGTGTTTGTCGGTATTGGCGTTAATAAGGCGTTTAATGCGGGTACCGGTCCGATGGTGGCGATCTGCATGGGTGTATTAACCGGCGTGGGCGGCGGGATCATTCGCGACATTCTGGCGCGTGAAGTGCCGATGATCCTGCGTACTGAAATTTACGCGACGGCCTGTATTGTAGGGGGAATTGTTCACGCCACCGCGTATTACACCTTTGCGGTCCCGCTGGAAAATGCCGCGATGCTGGGGATGGTCGTGACGCTGGTGATACGTTTAGCGGCGATACGCTGGCACCTGAAGCTGCCGACGTTTGCGCTGGATGAGAATGGCAGGTAAATGCAAAACGGTAACCGCAAGGTTACCGTTTTTAGCGTTTTGCCGGGGTGAGGGCATCATCCCGCACCCTCTTAAATACTGAACGACGAACCACACCCACAGGTGCTTGTTGCGTTCGGGTTGGTCACCACAAAGCGCGAACCTTCCAGACCTTCGGTGTAATCAACCGAACCACCGACCAGGTATTGCAGGCTCATCGGGTCAACCACCAGCGCGACGCCCTGCTTCTCGATGGTCATGTCGCCCTCGTTCACCTGGTCGTCAAAGGTAAAACCATACTGGAAGCCGCTGCAGCCACCACCGGTAATATAAACACGGAGTTTCAGTTCCGGATTGTCTTCATCGGCAATCAGGACTTTTACTTTTTTGGCTGCTGCTTCGGTAAATTCGAGCGGTACAGCTACTACGTCATCACTCATCTTATGCTCCCATGAATACTGCATACTGCTATTGGGTAAAAATCACCCAATTCTTTTTTTCATTATCTAATACCCTGGTAATTCATTCAAGTATTCTGCGTTGAGGCCCGTTCAGCCTCCTGTTTCGCCAGGGTCCGTGCAAGAATGGTGGAGTATAGCGGTTTTCCACCCAGGAATTGGGCTAATAGTGTCGCGCCGAGACAGGTAATGATCATTGGCAAAATGAGCTGGTAATTGTCCGTCATCTCAAGCACCAGCACGATCCCGGTCAAGGGTGCACGCAGGGACGCGGCCAGCAACGCCCCCATTCCGGCGACGGCAAACGTCCCGGCTTCAAGATGATAGGCCGGGAAAACCACGGCCGCCGCCATGCCAAAAGCGGTTCCCAGCAGCGTGCCCAGCGCCAGCATCGGGGCAAAAATGCCGCCAGGCGCGCCGGAGGAGAAGCAGAGTACGGTAGTGATCACCCGCGAGATGAACATGAACAGCAAAAGACCAATGCTGAAATTCCCCGCTGCCGCAATGGGGATAAGCCCAAAACCGCCACCTGCCGCGTTAGGTTCGATAAAGCCCAGAACCCCGCACATGCCGCCGAGCAGCCCCCCCACCAGCACCCATTTGGTCGTGTTACCACCGTGGATCCGCTGGAACATGTCCTGAGCACGTAAAATAAGGCTGTTAAACAGCGGGCCAACAATGCCAAAAATCATGCCGAGGATCAGATACAGCCACAGCGTATTGACCGGCGCATTGGTGAGCTTTCCGACCTCGATGACCGCCCCTTCGCCATTGAAAAGGCGAAAGACGATGCTCGACATGATCACCCCGGTAAACACCGCTTTTATCGAGATCAGGTTATAGCGAAACTGAGCGCGCATCTCTTCGATAATAAACAGGATCCCCGCCAGCGGGGCATTAAACGCGGCGGAAAGCCCTGCGGCGGCACCGGTTGCCAGCAGCGTATGGCGGGCTTCAGCACTGCGCATCCTGAACAGATCGCTGACCATACGGCCAACATTACCGCCCAGTTGTACGGTCGGCCCTTCGCGCCCGAGCACCATTCCCGCACCAAGCGTCCCCAACCCGCCGATAAACTTCACGGGAAGCACGCGCCACCAGCGGACCGGACGCAGCTCTTCGAGCGCCCCTTCTATTTCCGGGATCCCTGAACCGCCCGCTTCCGGGGCAAATTTCCGTACCAGAAAATAGCCCATCATGGCGAGCAGTGCAGATAAACCAAACGCCAGGATCCAGACCAGCCATTCGCGATCGGCATAACCCGCAACGGTGCCAATACGCCAGTTAAGCACGCCATTGACGGCCTTTTCGAACGCGACGCCCACCAGCCCCGCCAGCGTTCCCACCACGGCAGCGCCCAGCAGAATCGCCAGCGGCGTCTTGTCGCGGTTGAGCAGTCGTCGGATGCTGATACGGTGTCGCGCGCGCGCAAACTGTTGTTCTTCAAATGAGGGTGAGTCTGATTTCATTGCCTGTTCTTTTCGTCATACAAATCGCCGTCAGGATTTTACCAGAGACCGCCCCACCGTCTCCTGAAAATTACTTAACAAATCTTAAAGCATTGCCAGGGTAAAAATTTCATAACCATCCCCGAATCACTTAGAATAGTGTGCTTAATCATTTTATACGAACCAGGAACGACGCCATGAGCAAGTCTGAAAACCTCTACAGTGCAGCCCGCGAGCTTATTCCGGGTGGCGTGAACTCACCTGTGCGCGCCTTTACCGGCGTGGGCGGCACGCCGCTGTTTATTGAACGTGCTGACGGCGCGTATCTGTATGATGTCGATGGCAAAGCCTATATCGATTATGTCGGCTCCTGGGGCCCGATGGTGCTGGGGCACAACCACCCAACCATTCGTAACGCGGTGATTGAAGCGGCTCAGCGCGGACTGAGCTTTGGTGCACCAACCGAAATGGAAGTCAAAATGGCGGAGCTGGTGACCGAACTGGTGCCCACCATGGACATGGTGCGCATGGTGAACTCCGGCACCGAAGCCACCATGAGCGCCATTCGTCTGGCGCGTGGTTTTACCGGTCGCGATAAAATCATCAAATTCGAAGGTTGCTACCACGGCCACGCCGACTGTCTGCTGGTGAAAGCGGGCTCTGGCGCGCTGACGCTCGGCCAGCCAAACTCGCCGGGCGTACCGGCCGATTTCGCTAAGCATACCCTAACCTGTACCTACAACGATCTGGACACCGTTCGCGCGGCGTTCGAGCAGTATCCGCAGGAGATCGCCTGCATCATCGTTGAGCCGGTTGCGGGGAACATGAACTGCATCCCACCGCAGCCTGACTTCCTGCCAGGCCTGCGCGCCCTGTGCGACGAGTTCGGCGCGCTGCTGATCATCGATGAAGTGATGACCGGCTTCCGCGTGGCGCTGGCGGGTGCCCAGTCTTACTACGGCGTTGAGCCAGACCTCACCTGCCTCGGCAAAATCATCGGCGGCGGCATGCCGGTCGGGGCATTCGGTGGTCGTAAAGACGTCATGGAAGCGCTGGCGCCAACCGGTCCGGTTTACCAGGCGGGAACGCTCTCGGGCAACCCCATTGCGATGGCTGCGGGTTTTGCCTGCCTGACCGAAGTGGCTCAGCCGGGTATTCACGAAACCCTAACCGACCGTACCACGCAGCTGGCAAACGGTCTGCTGGAAGCGGCAGAAGAAGCGGGTATTCCTCTGGTGGTCAACCACGTGGGCGGGATGTTCGGGATTTTCTTCACCGAGGCGAAAACCGTGACCTGCTATCAGGACGTGGTGAAGTGCGACGTTGAACGCTTCAAGCGCTTCTTCCACCTGATGCTGGACGAAGGCGTGTACCTGGCACCGTCAGCGTTCGAAGCGGGCTTTATGTCCGTGGCGCACAGTGAAGAAGATATCAATAACACCATTGACGCGGCGCGTAAGGTGTTTGCGAAGCTGTAAGGGCATTGCCGGGTGGCGCTAACGCTTACCCGGCCTACGATTGTTCTCCCTCTCCCCGTGGGAGAGGGCATCAGGCCGCACCTGACTACCGGCTCTGCTTTCTCAACAGATAAATAAAGTACGGCGCACCGATAAAGGTCGACAGCAGACCCGCAGGGATCTGATACGGGAACAGCACCATTCTTCCGCACCAGTCCGCGAACACCAGCATCACCCCGCCCGTCAGGGCCGACATCACGATATGCGGCATCGTCCGGCGGAAGCCCATCATTCTGGCAATATGTGGCGCCATTAACCCCACAAAACTCAGCGGTCCGATAGTCATGGTTGCCGTCGCCGTCAGGCACGCAGCCAGCAGCAGCAGCGCCACGCGCGCTGGCGTCAGCGCCATCCCCACCGCACGCGCGGTTTCACCGCCAAGCGGCAGGATGGTCATCCAGCGACGGCACAGCGGAACCACCGCCAGCAGCGCTATCATAACGATCCCTGACCAGACAACCTGACTGCCGGTGGCATTGTAGGTTGAGCCAGAAATCCATGTCAGGATCTTCGCCATACGCGGATCGCCGCTGGCCTGCAGCATCATCAGAAGCATCGTGAAGGCGGTGCTCAGCGCCATCCCGGCCAGCAGCATACGGTGAGGTGAAAATCCGCCGCGACCGGCAGCAATCAGGATAATCATCAGCGTGACCGCCGCACCGATACTTCCGGCTGGCAGTAGCCAGCCAAACGCATTGCCCGGCACGAAGAACAGCATCAGCACCACGCCAAACGCCGCGCCAGAACTGATACCCAGGACTTCCGGGCTTGCCATCGGGTTGCCGGTGAGACGTTGAATAATGCACCCCGCGACCGCCAGCATCACGCCTGCGATCAGCGCAGCGAAGATACGTGGCCAGCGCCACTGTAGCAGTTCATTGAGTAAATCACCCGTTGCCCAGTGCCAGCCCGAGGCATCGCGTCCGAAGGAGAGCGCCGCGAACGAGGCAATGATCAGTACCACCAGTCCCGCCAGGCTAAACCACAGGACCGACTGCCTTTCAGCATGGACCTTATCACCCGCATCCATGGCTGGCGCGCTCATGCTGCGCAGGCGCGGCAGCAGCCACAGCAGCAGCGGCGCACCGACGAGTGCGGTCACCGACCCGGTAGACACTTCCATCCAGACTCGCGCCAGCCAGAGAATGATTTGATCGGAAAGCCAGAGGATCAGCGCCCCAATCAGTGGCGCCAGCATTAGACGCGTCAGCAAACGACGCGCTCCGAGCATTTTCGCCAGCAGCGGCGCAAACAGGCCGATAAACCCGATGATGCCGACCGCGTTTACCAGCAAAGCACTTAGCACAATCGCCAGCGCCAGCGCGCCCAGACGCGCCAGCGACAGGGCAAGACCCAGGTTGCGCGCCACGCCGTCGTCCAGCCCCATTAGGGTCAGCGGACGTAGCAGCAGCAGCGTCAGCACCACGCCGCCAATCAACTGTGGCCACAGGCGCTGCACGATGCTCCAGTCGGTCTGGGTGAGCGTCCCGGTACTCCACATGAACATGCTTTGCAGCTGGTCGTGATGGAACAGCACCAGCAGCTGGTTGATCGCCCCGCAGTAAAGGCTGACCACCAGACCCGCGAGGATCAGCGTGACCGGTGAAAGACGTTTACCCCACGCCACGCCAAAGACCAGCGCGCCCACCACGCATGCCCCCGCGAGTGCTGCAAACTGCGAGGTTAACGCACCCGGTAGCGCCCACAGCGTGGTAATGGTGATCCCAAGCTGTGCGCCGGTTGCGACCCCCAGCGTGGTCGGTTCGGCCAGCGGGTTACGTAAAACCTGCTGGAACAGCACGCCCACCAGCCCTAAACCAGCGCCGACTAAAAGGGAGATCGCCAGACGCGGCAGCAGGCTGTAGTGGAACAGCATTTGCTGAATATTATCGATATCCGGCGCGGCAAAGGCAGCGCCCCACTGTTCGCGCGGTAACGCGGTCGAGAGGTTGAACCAGGTTAACGCCAGCGCGACAAGGCAAAGCAGCGTCAGAAGAAGCGCCGGGAAACGGGCAATACGGGTACTCATGCCTTGCCTCCCATCGCGTTGTCCAGCACGCGGGCAAAATGCATTGCCGACAGCGTCGCGCCGTAGAACCACACCGCCGGCGCGCGCAGGAAACGTTTCTCGCGTACGAACGGCATCGCCTGCCAGAGCGGGGTCGCCATCAGGGTTTGCATTTCGCGCTCGTTGCCATGATCGAAGCACAGCACGTCCACATCGCGAAATGCCGCCAGGCGATCAATGCCAACGGCGGTACTGCCCCAGAAGGTCATCTCCCCTTCCCAGGCGTTGCGAATACCGAAGCTGTCGAGCACTTCCTGGAACAGGCAGTTATTACCGAAGACCAGCATATGTCGGGCATCCAGCAGCGTCACCATCAGTAAAGGACGGTCGCCCCGGTGAGCAAAGCGCGGCTTCAGGGAGTCAATCAGGGCATCAAATTCGTCGAGGTGTTTTTTGGCCTCCGCCTCACGGTTGAGGAAATGCGCCATCTCGTTAATGGAGTTTTTTGCCATAGCCAGCGGTTTTTTACCGTCGCTGAAAGAAAATCCGCGTCCTGGCGCAATGCGCGCCATGGTCTCTTCTGACGGACCGTAGCCCGCTGACCAGAACAGGAACGACGGTTTCATCTGGGTAAGCAGTTCGAGGTTTGGCTCCGTTCGCAGGCCGATGTCGATGACCGAGTCCGGCAGCTTAGGCTCGTTCACCCAGAGGTTATAGTTAGGAATGTCCGCCACGCCATACGGCGTGACGCCGAGCGCCATCATCAGCTCGACCGGCAGCCATTCCAGCGCCACAATCCGATGTGGATCTATCGCGGCGGCACGGGCAGTATTCATTTTTAACAGCAGCGGTGACAGCGCCATCGCCATCAGCAGGCGACGGCGGCTCATTGAGATTGAATCCAGCATCAGTAGACGAAGCTCACCGGTGCAGCCCCGGCTGGGTGAGGCAAAATCCCCATCGGAATACCGTAAATGGTTTCCAGCGTCTCGCTGCGCATCAGCTCGGACGGCGTTCCCTGCGCAATCATTTCGCCACCGCGCAGCGCGACGAGATAATCACAGTAGCGCGCTGCCATGTTGATATCATGCAGTACCGCAATCACCGTCAGCCCACGCTGCTGGCTTAAACGATGCACCAGCGCCAGAACGTCGACCTGGTGGGCAATATCCAGCGCAGAGGTCGGTTCGTCGAGCAGCAGGCAACGGCTGTCCTGCGCCACCAGCATCGCAATCCACGCGCGCTGACGCTCACCGCCGGACAGGCTATCCACCAGACGGTGCGCCAGCGGCTTTAATCCTACCAGCGCAATCGCCTCTTCCACTTTCTCTCTGTCGGCCACGCCGAAGCGACCAAGCGCCCCGTGCCACGGATAACGACCAATCGCCACAAGCTCACGCACCGTCATCCCTTCTGCCTGCGGTAACTGCTGCGGCAGATACGCCACCTTGCGGGCAAAGGCCTTGCTGTTCCAGCTTTCCAGCGGCTGACCGTCCAGCAGGATATCGCCTTCCGACGGCGGCTGATGGCGTCCAAGCATCTTAAGCAACGTGGATTTACCCGAGCCATTGTGACCAATCAGGCCAGTGACTTTACCGGCAGGGAATGTCAAAGAGAGCGGATGCAGCAGGGTGCGCCCGGGTACGCGAAAGGAGAGATTGCTGAGCGAAAAGGTGGTGTCGGATTGCGTTTGATTATCCTGCATATCAGCCAACTTAAATAAAAAGGGCACGGCGAACCGTGCCCGAAGAGAGATTAGAAGCGGAAGGTCGCGGTGGCAACAACCTGACGTCCAGCACCCCAGTAGCATGCATATTCGCTGTAGCAGCTGGAAACGTACTCGCGGTCAAAGATGTTGTTCACGTTGACGCCGACTGAAGAGCCAGGCATTCCGAAGCGCGCCAGATCGTATTTCACCGTCGCATCCGCCAGCGCGTAACCCGCAACGTTAAACGACTCGTAGGCTTTCGGTGAGGCGGCGGAGTAGTAGGACACGGTATTGCCGATATAACGGGTACCCGCGCCGACAGTCAGACCGCTCAGCGCCGTTTCGTGGAAGGTATAATCCGCCCACAGAGAGGCCATGTTGCGTGGCACTTCCGCCGGACGACGTCCTTCATACCAGGTATCGTGCGTATATTCCGCATCGGTGTAGCTGTAGGATGCCGTCACGTTCACGTTGGCAGACACGGCCGCTTTCGCTTCCAGTTCGAAGCCACGGGAACGGATTTCTCCACCCTGTACGCTAAAGCCGCTGGTCGGGTTCGCAGGATCGGCGGTCAGATTGTTATTCTTGGTCAGCTGGTACACCGCTGCAGTGACAACAACAGGCAGATCTTTCGGGACATACTTCACGCCCGCTTCGTACTGCTTGCCGCGAGCCGGATCGAACGGCTTACCGTCCTGGGTCGTCCCCGAAATCGGTTCGAAAGATTCGCTATAGCTAAAGTACGGCGTGATACCGTTGTCGAACAGGTAGTTAATGCCCCCGCGCCAGGTGAATGCCTGGTCGTTAATTTCCGCGGTGGTTCCGCTAGCGCGATTCAGGGCTGACGTTTTTGCAAAGTCATAGCGGCCACCCATCGTGAGCACCCACTTATCCCACTCAGCCTGATCCTGAGCATACAGGCCCGTTTGCTCCTGACGGTTAAGCATCTGATACAGGTAGTAAACATCGACGTTCGGATTACCGTACTCAGGTTTCGTCATGCTGATAGGATCAGCGGTGCCATAGTCAGCGTTAATGTCATTACGCATGCGGAGGTAATCGACACCCGTCAACAGAGTATGATCAACTGTGCCGGTCGCAAATTTAGACTGAAGCTGGGTATCAACCGTGAAAGAATTCAGATTTTCATCAGAACGGACATAGGCGCGGCTGATTTGTGCCGGGGCGATATAGCCATTGCCGTAGACTGAGCGGTAAAGGGTATTGATTTTGCTGTAGCGCAGATTTTGACGCACGGTGAAGGTGTCGTCGAATTGATGCGAGAAGCTATACCCCACCATCTTCTGACGACGGGAGATCTTGTTATCTTCCTCGCCTTCATTGAAGTCGGTCGGCAGTTTATGCGCGTTGCCGTTGGCGTCGTAGTAAGGCACAACGGTGCCTTCCCGCGGCAGCCAGCCGTAATAGCCTGCATCCGGATCGCTCTGGAAGTTGCTCAGGAAAGTAAAATCGGTTTTCTCATCTGGACGCCAGCTGAAGGAAGGCGCAATCGCGTAGCGGGTAGACTTCACCATTTCCTGCTGCGCATTTTCGCTGCGCCCCAGACCGGTGAGGCGATACGCCCATACGCCGTCATCGTCAATCGCATCGCTGAAGTCAAACCCGGTTTGCCACAGGTTATCCGTTCCCATTTTGAACTGGATTTCTTTCAACGGCTCCGTGGTTGGACGCTTGCTCACCATACTCACCACTCCGCCCGGATGGCTTTTACCATACAGCACGGACGTTGGGCCACGCAGCAGTTCAACGCGCTCAAGGAAATAGGGATCCATAGAGGCTTCAGAATAGTTATCACCCTGCAGCTTCATACCATCCAGATACTGGTTGGTGTTTACGGTGCTGGAGGTGGTGAAACCACGAATAGAAACTACATCATAGGTCGTTGATGCGCCGCGCGTTGAAAATACGCTCGGCGTATAGGCCAGAGCCTGTTTAACCGTACCCGGCTGTTTCATGTCCATTTCTTCACGTGTTACCACGGAAATGGACTGCGGGGTTTTCTCAATTGGAGTATCGGTTTTGGTCGCTGTCGCGGTCCGTTTTGCTGCAATTGTCGGCGCTGGTCCCCAGGCACTTTCCTGCGCAGCAGGTGCGGCAGTAACGGTGATGGTTTCTTCTTTTTTCGGGGTTTCGGCAGCCTGTGCGTAAGTAGACATGCCGGCAACCGCTGTGGCTACGACAACCGCGATTTTACGCAGCGACGTGTTAATTGGCTGAGCAGTATTGGAAAGCGCCATGTTTATCTCTGATGGAAAAGTGAATGATAACGTAAACGAGAATTATTATTATGACCGCAGAATAATATGCGAAACGCTGCTTTCATAGCAAGCAGTAAGCGGCCCTACAAGATTTAAGGGTTTAAGAATTAACCAGATGAAAACAGGGGGTTAATGGAGTTAGCGAAATGATCGCTAAAGCCCGCTGAAACGGGCGGAAAGGATTAACGGTAAAACACTTCGAACGTGGCGACGGAATCGACTTTGCCCGCTTTAACCTCCCCCGTTTTGACGTAGCGCGCCTTAATGGGGATTTCAACGGGGACTTTGTCCTGCGTACTGGTTATCGCCGTGTAGTTCTGGTCAAACTGCAGCACCGTATCGTTCTTGTCGAGAATTTGGATGCCGACACCCGCAGCGGCGGAATCTCCTGCGGCAATGCCGAGGATATTACCGTTCGTCACCCCCGTCGAACCCGCGCTGGTGAACTGATAATCGACCTTTGTCCCCGCCGCGCAGTCGGTGATTTCAATCTTAAAACTGCCGTCGGTGAGAATGTCTGAGTATTGTCCGTTAAAATCCTGCACATTAACCGTTTTTAGGGGCACATAGATGTTACGGTCGACCAGATTACAGGTGTTGGTGGTGATATGAACGCTGGTGGGCGAAAAACGCATTTCACCAATCACGACTCCCCCTAACGTATCCTGAGCGGTTAACCGCGAGGTATCCAGATACCCCTCCTGAATATCGCCAATGACGATGAGCTGCGCGGCGGCACGAAAAACGGATGTGTAATGAGAATAGCCGTGAATCGATCCAACGCTATGCCACGGGCGAGTCAGGTTTTCTTCAGTATAATCCGGAAATTGCTCGGAAGAAGAGGCCGCGCGGATCCCAATCCCCGGCACGTTCGTTTTATACACTCCCGGCAACACATCTTCGCGAGCATCCCCCTCCGTTAGCGTCAGATACCCTCGTCGAATCTGGGCGTCAGCGCCGCCGCAATCCACTCTGACTTCGCCGCTTTCCGCGTTGTTATCATAAATCACCGTCCCCACCGGCGTATCGGGATCGAGAACAATCGCGGGTGGGATTTGGAACGTAACCACCCCGTCCTTTCCCCCCTCGCCTGTGAAGGTGCAGTTAGCATACGCCGGATGCAGAAAAACGGTGGCGATCAGCAGCGCAACCCCTGCGCAAAGGGAGTGTATCGTCATACGTTGGCTCATCGGGTTTCCTTATTCACCTGCACGTTACCGTTGCCTTAACCATGTCAGTCACGCCGTCGTCGGGCATGTCGATTTCCCCCTGACACTGTTGTTCAGCCTCTTCTCCCCACTGCACGCTGAACGTCGTTTTGTCATGAAGCCCCGTCAGATAGGCTTCTCCGCCATCTCCGACAATGGCGGTGGTGGTATCCAGCGCAACCACTGCGCCAAACGGAACAGGCTTGCCCGCAAAGAGCAGGGTCACCAGCGCGCGCCGTCCAACGCGTGCATCGAACGAGACCTTTATGGCTGCCCCTTTCGTCGGCACGAGATCCTGTGTTGCCGCGTCAATATCAATATCCTGCCGATCCTGGGTGTTCACCGTGATGGTGTTGTGTCGATAGGCCGTAAGAGAGGGGACAATCGCATTGCCAAAAGCATCGGTATAAATGCCACGCCCGTTTTGTACCTTGACGTTTTCGCCCTTATTGATGTGCACAATGGCGAAGGCGTCACGCACCGGTTGTCCCAGCGTCACGCCATGCTCATGGGCAACAACCGAGCCCTGCGCGCTATAGTTCCACTGTCGGTTATCGCCACCGTAGCTGTACCCCATCCCGACTTCACCGGAAGCGCCACGGTAACGCCCGGACAGGTTGCCGCCGTAGCCGGTGTTCTGATTGGCATAGCTCTGCTGGAGGTTGTAGCTCAGCTTGTTGTCCTCCAGCGCGGTGCCGCCGAGCCCGACCTGATGCGAGACAAACCCACCGCTGGCGGTATTCGCGCTGTAGGTTGCCCAGGTATCAGGCAGCCACTTTGAGAACGGAATGTTGACCGTCAACGCCATTTGCCGGTCGGTATCGGCATCCGGCGTGCGGGTCAGGTTGTAGCTTATCGACCAGGTGATATCGCGCCAGCTGGAGCTCAGCCCGGCGCTGACGCTACGCTCATGGCCGTCCATATCCCAGTAATCCTGCTGATAGCCGTTGAGATACGCCGAGCCCCAGTCTGAAATACGCTGAGAAAGGTTTAGCTGCATGCGGCTACGGCGGTTGTTGGTTCTGCGGTAGGTATAAATGCCGTCATCGATCTCGCTGTCACGCCGATCGATAGCCTCCTGAAAGGTATAAAACCCCGAGGTGGAGTAGCGGTAGCTGGCAAGCGTGACGGTCGTATCCGTGTCGGGAATATCTTTTGAGTACTGAGCCCGCCACGATAAACCGCTGGCATCGTCACGCCCGTCATCAAACGCGGTACGAGCGGTCGTTAAATCGACAGATGCGGAGCCGAAGTGCCCCAGGTCGGCACCCAGCCCTAGCAGCAGCGCATGATACAGTGACGCTCCCAGCGCGCCGGTATAGGCCGTCACACCGTAAGGCAGACCATAGATAGCCGTACCTTGCGCAAAGATAGGTTCATCTTCACCTTCGTTACCACGATAGCGCCCTGCGGCCAGCGAGTACTTAAAACCGCCTTCTCGCTGTAACACTGGCACCGAGGCGCTGGCCTGTATGAAGCTGTGCTCGCTGCCATCCGCCTCTTCGACGGTCACTTCCAGATCGGCGCCGGATGTCACCTGGCTCAAGTCGCGGATCTCAAAAGGCCCCGGCGAGACGTTTGTTTGATAGATGATGTAGCCGTTTTGCTTGATGGTGACTTTCGCGTCGCTATTAGCAATACCCCGCACAACAGGCGCAAAGCCTTGCTGGCTGACGGGCAGCATAGCGGTGTCCGTTTCCAGCTTCACGCCGGTCATCTGGACGCTGTCAAAAAGCTCGCCATTGGTATAGGTCTGCCCCATCTCAAGCTGGCTTTTCAACGCTTTGATGTCACGCTGCAACGTGCTGGCGATAGCCTCCCAGCCGGAAGCGTCGCTCCAGGTGCTGTTATTGCGCAGTCGCCACGCCCCAAGGTTAATCCCCGACTCCAGACCGAGCCAGGTTGAAGAGGTATTGCCCGAGCTATAGTGCTGCTGAGAACCGCTGAGCTGATAGCTTATCCAGGCGGCAGGCGCACCGTCATCCCAGAACTTCGGGTTAATCGCCCCGGCGGCGGCGCGATCGCGATAGATCTGCGGAATGACCAGCTTCAGGGTCTGGTTATCCTGATTGTAATCGTAGCGTGCATTTTCAATGAAATGAGAGATGTCCCGAACGTAAGCCTGGTCGTCCAGTTCTTTCAAATCCGGGATCGTGTCGACTTTCACGCCAAATTCACGCAGGTCCGCTTTGGTCAGTTCCGGCAGCAGATGCTGTTTATCGTCAGAAATCACATAGGTGAGCGTACGGATATCCAGCACGTCCCGATCCCACATAATCGTCGTGGGGTAGCTCCCCGCAAGTAACCCGTTATCATTGATGAAGTTTTTGAGCGTGGAGGTATTTTCGAGAGGGGTATCCAGTTCGAGGATCCGCAGGTTGAATTCGTCATCCGCATTTGCAGGCTGGATCGCGGCGAGCAGCGCCAGCGCGATCCCGGACAGTACCTGTTTGTGAAGTAAAGATGACGACATAACTTACCAACATGATCGATTCAAAGAGCCTGCTTGCGTTGAGGAGTCTGGGCGCCGAAATCATTAATAGCCGTCCAGGTCACCGCGCCATTTGCCGCTTTTGGTAGCGCGAAACTCTGCTTGCTAAACGGTGCAACCATCATTGAAATGGCACCCGGCGTGGTTTTGGTCTCTTTCACCGGTACACTTTTTCCGCCAACGGACAGTTCGCCAAAAGAGACGTAAAAAGGCGTAGGGTTGTTTGCGATTAGCGTGTCACCCTGACGATGGAACGTGATTTTTTCATAGGCTCCCAGGGCATCAGCTTCCTTCAACTGAGCGGGACGCCAGAAAAGCTTCAGGCGCATTTTCATAGCGAACTGCAGGGTATTCTTCTCTTTCAGGTCGGGAGACAGAGCAGAGACAGATTTCACATTCGCCAGAAACAGTGATTCGCGATCTGCCGGCAGGCTGTTTTTATCACCGGTAAAAATAACGTGTAACAGCGTCTGACGATTTTCCTGCAACTTATAGACAGGCGGCGTAATAATAAAGGGAGCCTTTGCATCATTGGGGTAACTGACCCAGCTTTGCACCAGATAACGCGTATGAGGATCTTTATTTTTAAGTGCGATTTGTACTTCAGATTTATTCGATGGATAGATAATTCGCGTTCCACCGAGAACAACGCTTGCCTGCACTGAACAGCAAGAAATAATTAAACAGCCACATAACAATTTAAATAACGTCTTCATACAGCATTCCAGAAGGCAGCCGTTCAGGCTGCCAGTCATTGTTTAGCGATAGACAACCTCAAATGTGGCTGAGGAGGAGTAATGACCCGCGGTTGGCGCGGTATCACCGACCTGAATCACTTTCGCGGTGTAGTTAAAGACAGAAGCCGCTGCGCCGGTCGCATCGTTAGCCACGTCGGTGCCCGCATCCGGTACTGAACCGTCGAAGACCACATCGCCTTTAGAGCCATTATCATTGCTGACAATGATGCCAACGTTAGTGGCGTTGCCTGCACCGGAGAGATCGTTCTTCAAACGCTTGTACGCAGCGTCTGTTGTTGTGCCGCTGAACTTGAGGTTCAGGTTGGCGACCAGCGGGTCACATTTTTTCACTTCAATCTTAAACGCTTTAGACGTCCCGACCTGACCGTCGATGCCAAAATCTGAAGGATAAGTATCTGCGAATGTAACGGTGGAGGTATTGGTACCCGTACCATCAACATCGATTTCGCAGGTATCCGCCACAATTTTTCCGGCGAAATTTACCGTACCTGAATCATTCGCCGCAAAGACCGGCAGCGACAACGCCGCCATAACGCTTCCGGCCAATAAAGAAGAAATAAATATCTTATCCATAACAACATCCTTATATATGCTTACAACGGAATCCATTCCTGGGAAAAATACTTTTCGCCAGAATGTTTTTTTAAATGAGGTATCACTTCCCCCCGGAAGACCATTAATAAGAACATCCCATGAGGAAAGTGAAACTCACGAACTTAATTACATCAGATTAATCTTTATCGTGTCCAGCAGACTGGCGAATGAAATAGTTTAAAGTAACACCAACATACTGATTACAATAAGAAAACTCACGCATTAATAATTCTTAATTAGAATTTTACTAAAATTAAAATAAGAACAAATGTAAACACAAAAAAAAAGCCGCTTATCACTAAGCGGCTTTTTTATTCAGGAAACTAATCAGTTTCCGCCAAACATGTCCTTGATCCAGCCCGCTACACCATCACTGTCCTTCTTCTCATTCTGCTGCTGCGGCTGTTGTTGCTGCGGCTGCTGAGGTTGAGAAGACTGATCGAACGGATTGCCCGTCGGCTGTTCTGGCTGGCTCTGCTGGCACAGCGAGTCTGGATTGGTTGTCCAGACCGGCAACGTGCGCATACCGCCACCGCAGATAAAGTTACCGGACCCATCAACGCCCATATCAACGATATCTTCCGGCGCAACAAGGTTCAGCGGCACCGGAGACTGATTCGCCAGATAGCGCTGGTAAATCGACATCGCCCCGCTCGCCCCGTACAGTTTGGTCGGCTGGTTGTTGTCGCGGCCCACCCAGGTGATCACCACTTCACGGCCATCAATACCGGCAAACCAGGTATCGACGTTGTTGTTAGTAGTACCTGTTTTACCCGCCAGATGCAGACCCGGGTATTTCGCACCCAGCTGACGCCCGGTACCGCGCTGCACAACCTGCTGCATGGTCCACAGCGTCATATACGCCGCCTGCGCCGGAACAGCACGCTCCGCCTGCGGGAAGCTTTGATAGAGCACAGAACCGTCTTCAGCAATGACCGAGCGCAGCGCAGAAAGCTGTGCACGGTTACCGCCGCTGGCGATGGTCTGGAACGCCTGCGCCACTTCGATTGGCGTCAGGTTAAGCGCACCCAGAATCATCGCCGGGACCGGATGCAGCTGATCTTTCGGCACGCCCAGCTTCTGCCAGGTATCGGTGATAGCAGGCAGGCCCAGCGCCATACCGAGGTTAACGGTTGGTACGTTCATGGAACGCGTTAACGCATCCACCAACATGACCTGACCGCTGAACTGTTTATCATCGTTCTGCGGAGACCACACCTGACCGTTTGGCTGACGCAGGGAGATCGGTGCATCGGCGATCCAGGTATTCAGACGATACTGGTTCGGCTGGCTCAGCGCGGTGAGGTAGGTCGCCGGTTTTGCCAGAGAACCAATTGAACGACGCGCCTGCATTGCACGGTTATAACCCGCAAACTGCGGCTCAGCGCCGCCCACCATGGCGCGCACTTCACCGGTGTTACGGTCAACCACCACCATCGCGGTTTCCAGATCGCTCAGCTTGCGCTGTTTCTTCAGTGCTGGAATGCCCTCAACGGCCGCTTTTTCTGCCGCGTCCTGCGCCACGGAGTCGAAGGTGGTAAAGATCTTCACGCCGGAGAGATCTTTCACCTTATCACCGAGCTTAGACTGTAGCTCCTGACGCACCATCTGCATAAACGCAGGCTGCGGGGAGATCACGCCGCCGCGCGGCTGAACGCCGAGTGGACGCGCGCTCAGCATGTCGTACAGTTCCTGATCGATCACCTGCTGTTGTTGCAGCAGACGCAGCACCAGGTTACGACGCTCCAGCGCCAGTTTCGGGTTACGCCACGGGTTATAGATGGACGCCCCTTTCACCATGCCCACCAGCAGCGCCTGCTGGTCAAGGCTCAGCTCTTCCACCGGACGGCCAAAGTAGTACAGGCTCGCCAGCGGGAAGCCGCGGATTTCGTTATCACCGCTCTGACCGAGGTACACCTCGTTCATGTACAGCTCAAGGATACGATCCTTGCTGTAACGGGCATCCATCAGCACCGCCATATACGCTTCGTTGGCTTTACGCCAGTAGGAGCGTTCGCTGGAGAGGAACAGGTTCTTCACCAGCTGCTGGGTCAGGGTACTTGCCCCCTGGACGGTACGTCCGGCGGTCAGGTTCGCCAGCACCGCACGACCAATCGAGTAAAGGCTAATACCGTCGTGCTCGTAGAAGTGACGGTCTTCGGTTGCCAGCAGGGTATCCACCAGCAGGTCCGGGAAGCCGTTACGCGCCACGAACAGACGTTGCTCGCCGTTGGCCGACGAAAGCATGGTGATCAAACGCGGATCGAGACGGAAGAAACCGAACTGGCGGTCGTTATCCATGTTCTCGATCGTTTCCAGGCGATCGCCGTCGAAGGTCAGACGCGCGCGCACCTGCCCTTCTTTGCTGTCCGGGAAGTCGAACGGACGACGGATCATCTCAATGCTCTTCGCCTGCACCGTAAACTCGCCTGGGCGGGTCATTTTCGTGACCTGACGATACTGTGTCGCCTGCAGCAGTTTGACCATCTCGTTCTTGCTGATGGACATATCCGGCTCAAGGTTCACCATACGGCCATAGACTGCCGCAGGTAACTGCCAGACTTTCCCGTCAATACGGCTGCGGATCTTCTGATCCAGATACACGCCGTAGATCGCGATCAGCACCACAAAAACAATAAACAGCTTCAGCAGCAGCCAGAACCAGCTGCGCTTACCACGAGGCTTCCGCCCTTTGCCTTTCCCTTTACGCGGCATTGGCTCATCATCCTCATAATCGTCTTCGTAGTCATCGTCATACTCCTCATCTCTGAGGCGACGACGGCTCACCTTTTCTTTCGCCGGACGCGTTGGCTTTCCCTTACGTCCTATTGGCTCGCGGTCATTCCCCGCCATGCTTTTTCTCCGCAACATTCAGGCGCAAAGGCCAGATTTTCTTATCTTTCACAGGTCTATGAAAGAAGAAATCTCTCAAAATTGGTTTTCTCCCTCTCCCTGTGGGAGAGGGCCGGGGTGAGGGCATCAGGCCGCACTCCCCTTTTACGAGTACTTCTTCGTCCGCCTCGTCGGCGCCGTATTTGCCGGGTCGTCCGGCCAGACGTGTTTGGGATACCGCCCCTTCATCTCTTTTTGCACTTCACGGTAGCTTCCCGCCCAAAACGCCCCCAGGTCACGAGTGATCTGCAGCGGGCGATGCGCCGGGGACAGCAGTTCGAGCACCAGAGAAACGCGCCCTTCCGCGATGGACGGCGTGGTGGCCTCCCCAAACATCTCCTGCATCCTTACCGCCAGCGCCGGAGGATTATCCTCGTGATAGCGAATGGCAATCCGGCTTCCGGTCGGCACAGTGTAATGCCCAGGCAGTTCACTATCCAGACGTTGACGTAATGACCAGTCCAGTAAATTCTGTAACGCGGCCTTAACATCGAGCGCTTTCAGCGCCCTGAGCGAATGTACGCCGCTCATTTGCGGCAGCAGCCAATCTTCCAGGGAAGCCAGCAGCGTCTCATCATCAACCGTCGGCCAGCCATACTCCGGCAGCCAGCGTGCGGCACAGTGCAGCCGAATACGGTACTGCTCGGCCTCTGGCGTCCAGTTCAATACGCTCAGCCCTTTTTCGCGAATGCCGTTCAGCATGGCCTGATGGAGTTCTTCTTCCGACGGCTTCGCCAGCGGCTTTGTACCTAACGTCAGCTTACCGATCTGGCTACGACGGAACGCCTTAAGCGTGCCCTGGTTATCATCCCACTCAACGATATCGGATTGCTGGAGCAATTGCGGGCAGCTGCGCGTCAGGGCGTCAATATCAACGGCAATTGCCTGTAAAATACGCGCGTCCGGGGAATGACTGCCCTGCAGTAATAGCGGTGCAATCAGCCATTCATGGCGCGTCAGGGCGTCATCGCTGTCCAGCATCGCCCCCATGCCGTTCGCCAGCTGATAACGTCCGTCCAGCCCGCGACGGCGGGCGATCCGGTCTGGGAAGGCCTGTGCCAGCAGGAAGGCAATCTTCTCGCTGTCAGGCGATCCTCCCCGGCTATTCAGGCGTTTGCACAACTGCTGCGCCCGCTGCTGCCAGTTCCCCTGATTGCGCGAAAACGCCTGCCCCAGATCGCTGCTGCCACCGCGAGGCGGCTCCTCAAGAATAGCCGCCAGTTTTGCCGCCGTGGCAATTTCATCATCCCCTTGCGCGGCCACCAGCATCGCGGCCAGACGCGGATCGTTGCCCAGCGCCGCCATTTTCTGGCCGCGCGCCGTCAGGCGCTCGCCTTCGAGCGCGCCAAGCTGCGTCAGCAGGGTGCGCGCAGCGGTGAGGTTCACAACAGGGGGAGGATTAAGCCAGGTGAGCTGTTCAGGGTTCGGGCAGCCCCACTGGAGCAGATCCATCACCAGGCCAGACAAATCGCTTTGTAAAATTTCCGGCGTGCTTTGCTGCGCCGCGCGTTCCGCCTGCTCTGTGCCCGTCAAATGCAGGCAGATGCCCGGCTCAAGACGCCCCGCACGGCCCGCACGCTGCACCATCGATGCCTGGCTGATGCGCTGCGTAAGCAGTTTGGTTAGCCCGGTGCGCGGGTCAAAACTTGCCACCCTCTCCTGCGCGCTATCCACCACCAGGCGAATCCCTTCAATGGTCAAACTGGTTTCAGCAATGTTGGTTGCCAGCACTACCTTGCGCTGCCCCACCGGGGCCGGAAGAATGGCTTTACGCTGATCCTGCAGCGACAACGCGCCGTAGAGCGGGCAAAGCAGCACATCGGCGCCTACGCGGGAGGAAAGCTGCTCCTGCACGCGCTGGATTTCACCGACACCCGGCAAAAACAGCAGCAGCGAACCGGGTTCCTGGCGCAGCAGTTCTGCCGTCGCAATAGCGACGGCCTCATCAAAACGCTGATGGGCGGGAAGCGTCTGATAGCGGCGTTCAACCGGAAATGCGCGTCCTTCTGAGCTGATGACAGGGGCATCGGGCAATGCCTGCTGCAGCCGCTCGTTATCCAGCGTTGCGGACATAATCAGCAGCCGGAGATCGTCGCGCAGCCCCTGCTGCACGTCCAGCAACAGCGCCAGCGCTAAATCCGCCTGCAGGCTGCGTTCGTGAAACTCATCCAGGATCACCAGCCCGACGCCGGTCAGCTCCGGATCGTTTTGCAGCATGCGGGTGAGAATGCCCTCAGTGACCACTTCAAGACGTGTGTTCGGACCAACGCAGGTCTCGGCACGCATCCGGTAACCTACCGTTTCGCCCGGCTTTTCATTCAGCAGTTCCGCCAGACGCTGTGCAACGTTGCGCGCGGCCAGCCTGCGCGGCTCCAGCAGGATAATTTTCCCGCTGATGTTTCCGTCTTTCAGAATCTGCAGCGGCAGCCAGGTGGACTTGCCCGCGCCCGTAGGGGCATTCAGCAAAACCTGCGGGGCATCGTTGAGGGCAGCGAGAAGCTCAGGAAGGACGGCGGCGACCGGCAATGAGGACACTAACAGCTCCAGAGGGTTAACATTAGTCGGCGTACATTGTAGCATCGGCGCATATCATTACCGAGTCCTCCGTATGTCTGAGTCGAAACGACTGTTTTTCGCCATTGAACTTCCCGCCACGCTTCAGCGGCAAATCGTCCGCTGGCGCGCGGAACATTTCCCTTCGGAGGCGGGTCGTCCTGTTGCGGCGGCGAATATGCACCTGACGCTGGCCTTTCTGGGCGAGGTAAGCGCGGATAAACAGCGCGCGTTAGCCGCGATGGCCGGACGCATTTCCCAGCCGGGGTTTACGCTGCACCTTGACGATGCCGGTCAGTGGCTACGCTCACGCGTGGTCTGGCTGGGCACGCGCCGGCCGCCGCGCGGGTTGTTACAGCTGGCAAATATGCTGCGCGCCCAGGCCGCACGCAGCGGCTGTTACCAAAGCCCGCAGCCGTTTCATCCACATATCACGTTGCTGCGCGATGCCGGTCAGGCAGTTGCCATTCCAGCACCGGGCTTTCACTGGGCCTTTCCGGTGACCGAATTTGCGCTTTATGAATCTGTCTTTGCACAAGGACGCACCCGCTACACGCCGCTACAGCGCTGGACGTTGGGTGACGCACTAAGGAAATCTGATGAAGTTTAGTCCTCCCCTGCAGCACGCTACGCTTGTCCAACGCTACAAACGCTTTCTCGCCGACGTGATCACACCCGAAGGTGAACAGCTCACCCTGCACTGCCCCAACACCGGTGCGATGACCGGTTGCGCGACGCCGGGTGACAGAGTCTGGTATTCCACATCAGAAAATACTAAACGCAAGTATCCCCATACCTGGGAAATGACCGAGACGCAAAACGGGGCGTTTATCTGCGTCAATACATTGCGTGCAAACCAATTAGTGAAGGAAGCGCTGACAAATAATGCCCTCCCTGAACTGATAGGCTACAGCGTGCAAAAAAGCGAAGTGAAATATGGCGATGAAAGCAGCAGAATTGACTTCATGTTACAGGCGGAAGACAGGCCTGAGTGCTATATTGAAGTGAAATCAGTGACGTTAGCGGAACAGGAAAATGGCTACTTTCCGGATGCGGTAACGCTACGTGGCCAGAAGCATCTGCGAGAGCTAATGAGTGTAGCGGCGGCGGGCAAACGCGCCGTGTTGCTGTTTGCGGTTTTGCATTCAGCCATTGAACGATTCTCACCCGCCCGCCATATCGATCCTAAATACGCGCAATTGTTGAATGAGGCACAAAAGCAGGGGGTGGAGGTTTTCGCTTATAAAGCGGAACTTTCTGCCGATAATATGACTCTGAGATCCTCTCTTCCCATTGTCTTATAAGGGAATAGACGATTGACTATTATGTGTTCTGGCCGCGTGCGCAAATACGCTTTTCCTCACAGGCTTGTCAAGTGTTACGTTTAGATAATTGCCATACGGAAAAGCATCTGCTATTTATAGCGACCTGATTTTTCCCCCAACACGGGGATCGATAGTGCGTGTTAAGGAGAAGCAACATGCAAGAAGGGCAAAACCGTAAAACATCGTCCCTGAGTATTCTCGCCATCGCTGGGGTGGAGCCGTATCAAGAGAAACCGGGCGAAGAGTATATGAACGAAGCCCAGCTGTCGCACTTCAAGCGTATTCTTGAAGCATGGCGTAATCAACTCAGGGATGAAGTCGATCGCACCGTTACACATATGCAGGATGAAGCTGCAAACTTCCCGGATCCGGTAGACCGTGCCGCTCAGGAAGAAGAGTTCAGCCTCGAACTGCGTAACCGTGACCGCGAACGCAAACTGATCAAAAAGATCGAGAAAACGCTGAAAAAAGTCGAAGACGAAGATTTTGGCTACTGCGAATCCTGCGGTGTTGAAATCGGCATTCGTCGCCTGGAAGCGCGTCCAACCGCCGATCTGTGTATCGACTGTAAAACGCTGGCCGAAATCCGCGAAAAACAGATGGCTGGCTAATGCCAACCCTCTAACTACTGCAAAGGCGGGAGTCTCTCCCGCCTTGTTACTGTTGATATGTCTGAATCACACTATATTGGGCGCTTCGCGCCATCTCCTTCCGGTGAATTACACTTCGGCTCATTAATTGCCGCGCTCGGCAGCTACCTGCAAGCTCGTGCCCGCCAGGGCAAATGGCTCGTCCGCATTGAAGATATTGATCCTCCGCGTGAAGTTCCCGGTGCAGCAGAAACGATTCTGCGTCAGCTGGAACATTACGGTCTTCACTGGGACGACGATGTACTGTGGCAGTCACAACGCCATGATGCCTATCGGGAACGTCTGGCGTGGCTCTATGAACAAGGGCTGTCCTATTACTGCACCTGCACCCGCGCGCGTATTCAAAGCGTGGGTGGCGTCTATGACGGCCACTGCCGCACGTTGAACAACGGTCCTGAAAATGCCGCCGTGCGTATACGGCAGCGTTCCCCGGTGACGCACTTCACCGATTTACTCTCCGGCGAAATCTACGCCAACAAACGTCTTGCCTGTGAAGATTTCATCATCCACCGCCGCGACGGCCTGTTCGCCTATAACCTGGCGGTGGTGGTGGACGATCATTTCCAGGACGTGACGGAAATTGTGCGCGGGGCGGATCTGGTTGAACCGACGGTGCGGCAAATATCGCTTTATCATCAGTTTGGCTGGACAGCGCCGGATTACATCCACCTGCCGCTGGCGGTCAATGCGCGGGGCGTTAAGCTCTCCAAGCAGAACCACGCGCCCGCTCTGCCAGGCGGCGATCCGCGCCCTGTTTTGATCGACGCGCTGCGGTTTCTCAACCAAAATGTAACCAACGAATGGCAGGATTTGCGTATAGACGAACTGCTGGATCTGGCCGTCGCCCACTGGACGCTCGAGGCCGTGCCAAAAATCCAGCATTCTCAAATGCGTTGCGCTGAGCTATGATTAGCCGCTTTTTTCATAACAAAACACACTACGAGGTGTACTATTTTTACCCGAGTCGCTAATTTTTGCCGTAAAGTGCTAAGCCGCGAAGAGAGCATGGCTAACGACGCTATTGCGCAAAACCGCATGTCGGTTATTCCGCGTGAGCAGCACACTATTTCCCGCAAAGATATCAGTGAAAATGCCCTCAAGGTGCTCTATCGTCTGAATAAAGCAGGCTACGAGGCCTATCTCGTTGGCGGTGGGGTGCGTGATTTACTGCTGGGCAAAAAACCAAAAGATTTCGACGTGACGACCAGCGCCACGCCAGAACAGGTGCGCAAATTATTCCGTAACTGCCGTCTTGTTGGCCGCCGTTTCCGCCTTGCGCACGTCATGTTTGGTCCGGAAATCATCGAAGTGGCGACGTTCCGTGGCCATCACGAAGCGGGCGTATCGGATCGCACGACGTCCCAGCAGGGCCAGAACGGCATGCTGCTGCGTGATAACATCTTCGGATCCATTGAAGAAGATGCCCAGCGCCGTGATTTTACCATCAACAGCCTTTACTACAGCGTGGCGGATTTCACCGTACGGGATTACGTTGGCGGTATGCAGGACCTGAAAGAAGGCCTGATTCGCCTGATCGGCACGCCGGAAACCCGTTACCGCGAAGACCCCGTGCGTATGCTGCGCGCCGTGCGTTTTGCGGCCAAATTAAACATGCGCATCAGTCCTGAGACCGGTGAGCCGATCCCGCGTCTGGCAACGCTGATTAACGACGTGCCGCCCGCGCGTCTGTTTGAAGAGGCGCTGAAGCTGTTGCAGGCGGGTTACGGGTATGAAACCTACAATCTGCTGCGCGAATACAGCCTGTTCCAGCCCCTCTTCCCAACCATCACGCGCTGCTTTACCGAAAACGGTGACAGCCCGATGGAACGCATTATTGCGCAGGTGCTGAAGAATACCGACACCCGCATCCAGAATGACATGCGTGTGAACCCGGCATTCCTGTTTGCCGCAATGTTCTGGTATCCCCTGCTGGAAGCAGCACAGCGAATTGCGCAGGAAAGCGGTCTGGCCTATTACGATGCCTTTGCGCTGGCGGCAAACGACGTGCTGGATGAAGCCTGTCGTACGCTCGCGATCCCAAAACGTATCACCACGCTGGTGCGCGACATCTGGCAACTTCAGTTGCGCATGTCCCGTCGCCAGGGCAAACGCGCCTGGAAGCTGATGGAGCATCCGAAATTCCGCGCCGCGTTCGACCTGCTGGCACTGCGTGCTGAAATTGAAAAGAACCAGGAGCTGCAGCGTCTGGCGCAGTGGTGGGGCGAATTCCAGGTCTCTGCACCACCCGAGCAAAAAGGGATGCTGACCAATCTGGATGAAGAGCCAGAACCGCGTCGTCGCCACCGCCGCCCGCGCAAACGCGCACCGCGTCGCGAAGGCTCAGCGTGACCCTCGCCTACATCGCCCTCGGCAGCAATCTGGCCTCTCCGCTGGAGCAGGTTAACGCTGCCGTTCAGGCGCTCGGGGAGATGCCGCAAAGCCGGATTATTGCGGTCTCCTCTTTTTATCGCACGCCGCCGCTGGGCCCGCAGGATCAGCCTGATTACCTGAATGCCGCCGTCGTGCTCGACACGGCTCTGGATGCCGAAATGCTGCTGGATAATACCCAGCGTATTGAGCTACAACAGGGTCGCGTACGCAAAGCCGAACGCTGGGGGCCGCGCACGCTCGACCTCGACCTGATGCTGTTTGGCAACGAGATAATCAATACCGAACGCCTCACCGTTCCGCATTACGACATGAAAAACCGCGGTTTTATGCTCTGGCCGCTGTTTGAAGTTGCCCCCGATCTTATCTTCCCCGACGGCCTCTCTTTGAAGGCCGTGCTGGAAAGCCTCCGCGCGGAAAAACCCGCCTGCTGGTAAACCTGTTTTATTACTGATTAACCATTAAATAATTATGGTTAATCGGTTACCTAAAATCATTGTTACCTCCAATGTTACTGTTAGAATGCGCAAAGATTCGCTTTTGGGCTATCAGGAAACAGTATGAAACCAACCACCATCTCCTTACTGCAGAAATGCAAACAGGAAAAAAAACGCTTCGCCACCATCACCGCGTATGACTACAGCTTCGCCAAACTCTTTGCCGAAGAGGGTATCAACGTCATGCTGGTCGGAGATTCGTTAGGGATGACGGTACAAGGACATGATTCCACCCTGCCGGTCACGGTTGAGGATATCGCTTACCATACCCGCGCCGTGCGCCGTGGTGCCCCAGCCTGCCTGCTGCTTTCCGATCTGCCGTTTATGGCCTACGCCATGCCAGAGCAGGCATTCGAAAACGCGGCAGCGGTGATGCGCGCCGGGGCCAATATGGTCAAAATCGAAGGCGGTGCCTGGCTGGTTGAGACGGTGAAAATGCTCACCGAACGCGCCGTGCCGGTGTGCGGCCATTTGGGCCTGACGCCGCAGTCCGTCAACATCTTTGGCGGGTATAAGGTGCAGGGTCGCGGTGATGCAGCCCAGACGCTGTTTGATGATGCCCTGGCGCTGGAAGCCGCAGGCGCGCAGCTGCTGGTGCTGGAGTGCGTTCCGGTTGAACTGGCGAAACGCATCACCGACGCGCTGTCAATTCCGGTGATTGGCATTGGTGCTGGCAACGTGACCGACGGCCAGATTCTGGTGATGCACGACGCCTTTGGCATCACCGGCGGGCATATCCCGAAGTTTGCCAAAAATTTCCTCACTGAAGCGGGCGACATGCGCGCTGCGGTCAGGCAGTATATTGCCGACGTTGAATCCGGTGTTTACCCGGGTGAAGAACACAGTTTCCATTAAGGAGTCTCGTTGTGCTAATCATTGAAACCCTGCCGCTGCTTCGCCAGCATATCCGTCGCGCGCGTCAGGAAGGTAAACGTATCGCACTGGTCCCGACCATGGGCAACCTGCATGATGGACATATGAAGCTGGTCGACGAAGCGAGAGCGCGGGCAGATATCGTGGTGGTCAGTATCTTCGTTAACCCCATGCAGTTTGACCGCGCCGACGATCTGGCACGCTATCCGCGCACCCTGCAGGAAGATTGCGAGAAGCTTAAAAAACGCCATGCGGATATCGTCTTCGCCCCCGCTCCGGCGGATGTGTATCCTCAGGGTACCGGCGAGGCAACCTACGTTGACGTACCGGGCATTTCCACCATGCTGGAAGGCGCGAGCCGTCCGGGTCATTTCCGCGGCGTGTCGACCATCGTCAGCAAGCTCTTTAACCTGGTGCAGCCAGACGTTGCCTGCTTCGGTGAGAAAGATTTCCAGCAGCTGGCGCTGATCCGCAAGATGGTGGCGGATATGGGTTACGATATCGAGATTGTCGGCGTACCGATTGTACGCGCCAAAGACGGTCTGGCGCTCAGCTCCCGCAACGGCTACCTGACCGCTGACCAGCGCAAAATCGCGCCGGGCTTAAGCAAGGTGATGAACGCCATGGCGGAACAGCTGCTGGCGAAAGAGCTAAATGCAGAAGAAATCGTCGCCCTTGCAGAGCAGACCCTGAACGACAAAGGCTTCCGCGCTGACGATATTCAAATCCGCGATGCTGATACCCTGCTTGAACTGACAGAGACCAGTAAACGCGCGGTGATTCTGGTGGCGGCATGGCTCGGTCAGGCTCGCCTAATCGACAATAAAGTGGTTGAGCTGGTGTAGTTCTTCACCCTTGATAATTAAAGGTAAACGTAATGATTCGCAAAATGCTGCAAGGTAAACTTCACCGTGTGAAAGTCACCCAGGCCGATCTGCACTATGAAGGCTCCTGCGCGATCGACCAGGATTTTCTCGACGCGGCGGGAATTCTTGAAAACGAAGCGATTGATATCTGGAATGTGAACAACGGTAAACGCTTCTCAACCTACGCGATTGCTGCCGAGCGCGGGTCTAAAATCATTTCCGTTAACGGTGCTGCCGCACATTGCGCGGACGTGGGTGATATCGTCATTATCGCCAGCTTCGTGATGATGTCTGATGAAGAAGCGCGTCGCTGGCAGCCGAAGGTGGCTTATTTCGACGGCGACAACGACATGAAACGCACCGCGAAGGCGATTCCGGTTCAGGTGGCGTAAGCGTATCTAAGATATAATTAAATTACCCGGAGAGCACTTCGGGTAATGAATTCATAATTCCAGCAAATAAATAAAACACATTAATATAAATTTATTATTGTTATACCTCCAATATCTATTCACGTCATACCTCACCTATAACTCATAATTATCAGCAACCTATAAATACATTTTTTAACTAAAAAATCGTTTAAGTAATTCTAATGGCAAATGACTTTCCATCGCCATCCCCCCTCAATTAGAATCCTTTTCCCGAAACATTAGTTCGGAACAAACATAGGCTTTGCGTATGTTTAATTTCTAGCATTTAATATGGATATAAAAAATGTCTTTTAATAAATTAGGTCTGGCAACTGTAGTAGCAATGGTTCTGAGCGCTGGTTCTGCAATGGCGGCTGATCCAATTCCTTCAGATACAGGTACCATTACTTTCCACGGTATGGTTTCTAACAACACCTGTAAAGTATCCCTGGATCAGAAAATTGACCAGGACGGTAACGATTTCGACGTTAACCTGGATACCGTATTTGTAAAAGATTTCGCTACTGCACTGAGCACCGACAGCACCCTGGGCGAGAAGAAATTCTCCCTGACGCTGACCGGCTGTGATTCTGCTACCGTTTCTCAGGCATCTGCTCAGTTCGATTCATGGGCGGGTTCTTCTTCCACTTCCGGCGGCCTGCTGGTTCCACCAACAAACACCCAGGGCGCTGCGAAAAACGTCAACCTGGTTCTGTCAAACGATGGCAACTCTGCTACCGATCAGATCAAACTTGATCAGACCAACAATACCCAGAAAGCCACTATTGATACCAATGGCGCAGGCGCACTGTACTACCGTGTAGCTTACACCCAGGGTCAGGGCTGGGACGCAAACAGCAACCCAGTAACTGCGGGTGTTGTTCAGGCTCAAGCTGCTTTCACAATGATCTACGAATAATTCTAAAAACGTAGTTCAAGAGTACTATTCATCCCCTGACATTCGTCGGGGGATTATTTGATATCATTCCAACAGGAAGTGGAAAAATGTTAAGCACATCATTTTATAAGGGATTAAAAGTAGCCTGCCTTACTGCTGCTGTTTTTGCATCATTTCAGGCAAGTGCGGATATCGTTATTTCGGGTACGCGTATTGTTTATCAGCAATCGCAGAAAGATGTCATTGTTTCTTTAGATAACCGTGGTAAAAAACCGTTATTGGTACAGTCATGGCTCGATGATGGCCGTGATGATACTAACCCACAAGAATTAAAATTACCGTTTATTATCACTCCACCTGTATCCAGAATTGATCCGCAAAAAGGTCAATCCGTTCGTATTTCTTATCTGGGCGGTTCATTGCCTAAAGATCGAGAATCCTTATTCTGGTTCAATGTGCTTGAAATCCCACCAAAATCAAAAGTAAAAGACGGTGAAAGCCCAAACCAGCTTCAGTTAGCATTCCGCACGCGTATTAAACTCTTCTTCCGTCCTGACGGCCTGAAAGGTACGCCAGGAGATGCCGCAGCCAAAGTAACATGGTCGCAGCAAAAACAAGGCAGTACGGTTAACCTTATCGCCCGCAATGATTCACCTTATAACGTTTCAATTTCGAACGTCACATTGAAATCCGCAGGCAAAGTATACCAAGTTGATCATAAATCAATTTTACCTTTTAGCACTCAAACCATGCAGATAAAAGGCCTCAGCAATACGACTGCGGGTTCTGTTGCTTACGACACGATTAACGACAATGGCGGCTCTGATAATTTCGAAGCCAAAGTTAATTAATCAACACAACACCGCCACATTATAAAAATAAAACGTTTGAATGCTGATAAGCATTTGAGCGGCGACTTGTCTGGATGAAGCATGCTATTTCAACGTTCACTCTTATGCCTCGCTATCTGTGCAGCATTACCGCTGCACGCCAGCGAGAATGGAAAAAATAATGTAGACACCGCTTCCGAATCAGAATCGGCCATTGAATTTAATGACCAGTTCCTTATCGATAATGGCGGAGGTATCAACGTTGAGCGTTACGCTTACGGCAACCCGGTATTGCCGGGCACCTACCGTGTAAAAGTGAATTTGAATGGCAATTCAAAATCCACGGTTGAGATGACATTCATTGATAATAAAACGCCACGCGCCTCAGCATGTCTGACAAAACTCATCTTGTCTCAATCAGGTATAGATACCAGCAAATTAGGCGATGACGTCAAGAAGGATGACGCGGCCTGTGTGGATATTAAGAAATACTATCCTGGTGCATCTGAGCATTTTGACAGCGGTAAGCAGGAAATGGATCTCGATTTCCCACAGATCTATGTGCTTAAACTCCCTGCGGGGTATGTCGATCCCTCTTTATGGGATGACGGCGTTACCGCTGGATTGCTCTCATACGATCTCAATACCTGGCACAGCGAATCTAACGGAACAAACTCGGATACTGCCTATGCAGGGCTGCGCTATGGCCTGAACATGGGTGCGTGGCGTTTACGTTCTCGCGGCAGCATGAACTGGGACAGCGATAACGGTTCGCACTATTCAAGCCAGGATATCTATCTTCAGCGAGACATTACACCGCTTAACGCACAGATGGTTTTGGGTGATTCCTACACCCGCGGCGATATCTTTGACTCGGTGAGCCTGCGTGGTGCGCGGATGTTTAACGATGACCGCATGCTCCCACAAGGTGCTACTGGTTATGCGCCCGTGATTCGCGGCGTGGCAAACAGCAACGCTAAAGTTAGCGTAATGCAAAGCGGTAACAAGATTTATGAAACGACCGTTCCACCAGGTGCTTTTGAGATCAATGACCTCAGTACTACAGGCTATGGCAATGATTTGATTGTTACCGTTGAAGAAGCAGATGGAAGTAAACGGACGTTTACCGTTCCGTTTTCCTCGGTCACGCAAATGCTCCGCCCGGGTTCCAGCCGGTGGGATGTCGGTTTAGGCGAGCTGGATGATGATTCACTGCATGACAAACCAAAAGTCGGTTATGCAACCTATGCGTATGGCCTGAATAATACCTTTACCGGCTACGTTGGCGCGCAATATACAGATATGGATTTCTATGCCGGCCTGCTTGGCCTGGCAATGAACACCCGTATTGGTGCATTTGCATTCGACGTGACGCAGTCCTATGCCGACATCGATGGGCTCGACACGCTTAAAGGACAGAGTTACCGGCTGACCTACAGCAAAATGTTGGAAGCGACAAACACCTCCCTGAACGTGGCAGCCTATCGCTTCTCAACGGAGGATTACCTTAGCCTGAATGATGCCGCCTCTTTGCAGGACAGTATCCATCATCAGGAATACGGTAACCGTTCCTATGACAGCAATGCGCAACTGTATGCTGACTATCAGCGTACAAAAAACCAGGTTCAGGTCAGTCTTACCCAGCCGTTAAATGTAAGCGGTGAGGAATACGGTTCTCTCTATATTAGCGGCACCTGGGAGGATTACTGGAACGATAGCAGTTCAACTTCTGACTACAGCGTGGGCTACAACAATAGCTTCGCTTACGGCAGCTATAGCGTTTCACTCCAGCGTACCTATAACGAATCGGGTGAGAAGGATGACAGCGTATACGTAAACCTCAGCGTCCCGTTCAGCGTTTTTGATAAAGACCATACGCAGTCAGGCGGGTTTAACAACGTTAACATGAGCCTGCGCTCTGATTTGAAAGGCGGTACCAGTTTCAACTCTACGGCGAGCGGTAACACCAAAAACAGTGACGTCAGTTACTCCGTCAGCGCCTCTTCAAGTGGCGGAAATTACGGCAATCTCAACCAGATCAGCGGTTTTAGCTCATGGAACAGTCCTTACGGCCCGCTCGGCGTCTCGGCGTCCTTTGGTGATGACAACAGTAAGCAATATTCCGCGAGCTACAACGGTGGAATGGTTGTTCACTCAGGTGGCGTTGTATTTACGCCTGGCAGTATCGGCGAAACGGATTCACTGGCGCTGGTAAAAGCGAGTGGCGCGACGGGGGCTCGCCTGGGTTATGGCCAGAGCCGTATTGATAGCTCCGGGTACGGCATTATGCCGTATATGTCTGCCTACAGAGAAAACCGAGTTTCAATTGATATCAGCACCCTCGAAGCGGATGTCGAAATTAAAAACACAAGCGCAGTTGCTGTTCCGCGTAATGGCTCCGTTGTATTAGTGAATTTTGAAACGGACGAAGGCCGTTCGCTTGTTCTGGAATTACAACGTTCTGATAAGGGCTTTATTCCGCTGGGCGCAGATGTGCTGAACGAGAAGAATGAACCAATTGGAACAGTAGGACAAGCTGGGCAAGCGTATGTACGCGGTGTGGAAGATAAAGGTGTCCTGCGGGTGGTATGGGGCAGCGATAGTACCAGTTCTTGTACCGTACATTATCAGATCCCAGCGAATGCGCAAAAAGCGGGTCTCACGACCCTTCTGAGTAATCAGCAGTGCCAAATGCAATGATATTTACAACAGGGAATTACACCCATGGGAAATAATATGAAGAAACAACGTTGCGGTTATTCATTAATCGCATTAGCAATGTTAGCGATGACAGGATCTGCTGCAGCAACCGATCTGAATGTTAATTTCACGGCCAATATTCGCGAAACCACCTGTGATATGAAGCTGGTTGGCGGTGAAGGTTCAGATACCCAGCAAACGCTGACTATCGGTACTAACGGTCAGGTGCGTTTAGATGATGTCAAAGCCGGTACGGCAAATGCCACTTTCAAAATCGTGATGGTTGAATGCCCGGCGTCGCTGGCCTCATTGAAAACAACCGTAATGGGAAAACAATCGGGTTATTTGCCATCAGGGATTATTAACCAGGCAGCACCAGGCGCTGCAGATTACGCTTCAGTCGAAATCGCCAGAGCGAGTACACCTGAAGCCCCATTTGTCGTTAACTCTAAAGAGGATGCAGAGCGCCTGGTCTGGAGCCCAACAGAACTCCAGAATAAGGAAGTTGCTCTGATGGCCACCTTACGTGAAACCCAACCAAACAAAATGACAATTGGCGATTTTCAAGCCGTGGCGACTTTTGAATTCAGCTACGAATGATTGGTGCAGGAAAACGGAGCAACATTATGAAAATGAAATCAACTTTTATCGCCCTATCCGTTTCTGCCCTTCTGTTCTCTGGAATGGCAAGTGCAGCAATTACGGGTACCAGCAGTGTCGAACTGACGATTAAATCAAAAATTGTATCTGGCACGTGTACAGCAAAAGTGCTTAACGATGCAGGTACTGCGTCTACTGAAATTGCGTTTGGCGACGTCTATAAATCCGATCTGGTGAACAAAAGTCGCGTCGAGCCGCTGAAAATCAACTTCACTAACTGCTCTGGGGTTACCAAGGCAACGGTATCCGCTGCGAAAGGGGCTGGCGGGGAATGTAGTGGTACAAATAAAACGGGTGACTCTTTCTCCGGCGGCTTAGCAACCGGTTTTGAAATCTGGTCAGGCGTTGTCGACACCGGCGTTTTGATGAGTTGCAACACCCCTCCGGCAGATCAGGAAGTGACCATTACTGACGGCAAGGGCGAGCTCCCGATGAACTCACGAATCGTCATTGGCCAAGGCCAAACCATTGCTGATGTTGGCGCAGGAGCCGTTACCGCACCGGTAACCTTTACTGTCACCTACCCATAATTCCAGGAACCATCATGCAACAATCACCGTTTACATTATACCAGCCCGGTCTTGTGTTGCTTATGGCTCTGGCTGGCAGCATCCTGCCTGGCGTAAGCCAGGCAGGCTCTGGGCTCGACGTCAATCTTACGGCCAATATTGTTAATAGCACCTGTAAGTTAAGCCTTGAGAATGGCGGAGAGATCTATCTCCCCAACGTGATGCGGAATTGGTTTTATAACGCCGATGGTAGCGATCGCTATACGGCTACCGATGATGCAGGCGGCACCCCTTTTAAGATCCATGTTGATGATTGCTATGGAGACAGCAGCACCGCTAAAAAGCTGAATTTTAGCTTCTCGCCACAATCAGGATTTTGGCCGGGGCAAAACCAGGTATTTAAAAGTGAAGAGACTGCTGCAGGGGCAGCCAAAAATGTTGGCGTCGTCCTTTTCTCTGAGAAATATAAAACGAATGTGTTAAACAACGACGGTACGTCAAAAGTCATTTATGACGTAAGCGACCAGGGTACTGCATTTTTAACGGATTATCAGTTCTATGCCCGGTATCAGAACACTGGCGTAGTGGCTGGCGGTATCGTCACCAGTAAAGTACGGGTTGACGTCACTTACGAATAATAACCAGAACAGGAAAAGGATGAGAATGTTCAACGCGTTACGAAAAAACTTCACTTTTAAAGGCCCGATGGCGTTTGCCATGGCGAGCTTGTTGTTATCCCTTAGCCAGGCAGGCTGGGCAGGGGAGTGCCGAATGAACGATGGGAATGGCGGCACCACGACCCTGATCAACTCCGAATATTCGGGCGGCACCATCCGCCTTCCACCGCCGGGGAATTACATCAGCGCCCTTTTTAACGTTAACCTCACACCGGGCATTCAGGTCCAGTGTGGTGCAGGAAACGATGGCTATAACCTCATGTCGCAAACAGACCCGTCCGTGTTCGTGGGGAGCCATTATGGCGAGGCCATGTTTGAAACGAATATTCCCGGCATTCATTATTCCGTGAGGGTTCACACTGCCGAAAGCGATGGTGGCATGGGAGCCTATTTCGGAACGAATACCACCGGCTGGGCCACGGTTTCTCATTCCGATAATGCTGACCCCTGGGATAAAAAATGGATTAATACCTCAGTTCATATTTATATTGATGATGGCTATCAAGGTAACCCGAATAAAGAAACCTTCATCAAACCCAAACCAGGGACTTTGGGAAAAATGTCGATCGGGAACCCAGATGACAGTAACAACAAGCCATGGACATTTATGGTCAATGAGAACTCATTCCAGATCCCTATCGTTCTTCCTACCTGCGACATTGCCATGCTTTCGGATGGGACTAACGATGTTGACCTGGGAGAATATTATGTTTCAGACATCAAAAACAATCGGATCAAGGATGTCCCGTTTTCCATTCGTCTTGATAACTGCACCAGCGTGGCAAACGTCACAACCAAGCTGACAACGACAAAATTAACCGGAACTAACAATGACCTTCTTGGTAACACATTGTCGTCCGGAGCTGAGGGGGCAGGTGTGAGAATAATGTATAACGGGACGTCCCAGCTTATGCCGAATAATCCTAACTCAACCTATGTCGTAACCGACTACTCCACGCCGGTTTCAAAGCAAATTGATTATGTTGCCCAGCTGGTAGCCAATGACAGCACGGTGAAACCGGGCTCGTTTAAAGCCACTGGCGTGTTCACCCTTTCTTACGATTGACCCCTACCCCTGCGGCTGATTG
>OOBY01000171.1_pt1 | contig 75335 bp, 69 predicted proteins | sample 1671751 | NCBI WGS metagenome assembly OOBY01 (sample SAMN06348189, study PRJEB24527) | human gut metagenome | biome: human gut; feature: ankylosing spondylitis patient; material: feces | host: Homo sapiens | place: China | collected 2015-10
AGCGTGCAAGGCTACTCAATGAACAAGCCGAGCAGTTGAGAAAGGAAGCTGATAAGTTGGGTAAACCATAAGCGAAGTAAAGCCGGAATGATGAACTATATTCACCGTCCGGCTTTTCAAATTCATTTCTTTTTCTTTGTGCAGTGTTCTTTCTCGAACTTGCGCAATGTAGTAACACTAAATCTTTCCTTAATGAACTCCCGAACATCGGAAGCCTTGTAATACACTTTTCCGCTGATTGTGAAATACGGCAGCGCACCGATAGCCCGGTAGCGTTGCAGGGTTTTGATACTAACTTTGAACAACAGGCACAAGTCTTGATTATCCAACAGGTTATCATCTTCGGGCAGCACCCTATCTGCATTGCGTAGTACCCGTACATCCTTACAAAGTTCTTCCAGTTTGGCGTACAGCTTCTGCATCCATTCACCAAATTCGTCATTCTCTATATACATAATTGCTTCATATTTCAGATTATACCTTTTGTGATTTGATGAAGCAAAGTTCAGAAAAAGAAAGTTCGGAAATAACTGGGGTACTCATGGAATCCCCTATAAATAAATCATAAGTAACTGATTATCTATATCCTTTCTTGTCATGTTCCTTTCGGATAAGGTCTGCCAGTCCATTAAGAAATCCGGTCAGTTTGCCCTGCTTTCGTTTTATTACGTCCTCATGTTTTTGGTAACAGTCGCCTATCCTGATGTTGAACAGCCATTCAAAGGCTTTCGCCAAGTCCACCAAGTAGGCGGGCTTACCGTTCTGATACACGATGTCTTTGGAGAGGAACAGACCGCTTACCATTTCCATGATGTTGATAAGGGGTGTCTTGTCTGCGAGATAGAGAGGGGAAAGTGTCTGTTTGCCAATCCGTTGTTTGAATTGTTCCGGGTACTTGATGCGCCATTCAATAAGGCGTATTTCGGTGTTCAAAAGTCCTATTGCTTCATCTATTAGATGCAGATAGGGCATTTTTTTCTTGCTCAAACCGTACACGATACGATTTAAGACGGTACAAGCCAAAAGAAAAATAACGTAATAATACGTTGTAATCCTGTTCGTTCATACTGGAATCTGCTAAATGGATAGCCAATTCTTCAATAGCTTCTGTTAACTCTGATTCAGAAACTTCATACTGCGAGTATTCCGATAATAAACGGAAAAATCTCTGTTGTAATACACTTTCCATGTAGTGTTGAAATTATATTATTAATCATCTTTGTTTTTCATTTTCACATATCCATTTGCATAATTCCCTATAATATTGTGATTATCATCATAAATATAGCCATTGGAATAATATCCTTTAAGTATTCTCTTTGAACTATAAATATATCCGTTAGTATAATTACCAATCGTTTCACCTTGCTTGTCAAATATATACCCATTTCGATAGGTAATCAATGACGTTTTGCATGAACCGAAACATAAAACACTCAGAATTAGTAACAATGTTCTCATATCATTTTTGAATTAGTATCTAAATCTTGATGTATCAATCTTTTTTACCTCTTTTTTCTTATATCCACCAAAGCGATAACTGAAATGTAGAGTAAATGCTCGTGAATAAAATCCGCTATTCATATTCAAGTTTTGCCCCTTAAAACGAACTCGTGTCGCAGGCATTCCCGTATCAAATATATCATTGCAACGGGCGGATAAGCTCAATTTGTCATTGGCGAAATTCCACCGTAATCCGGCAGTGAGATTAAAAATAGATTCTATATCAAATGTCCCTTGTATGACGGGAGTCTGTACATTTCCCATCAGTTCGAAGGACAAATTCTTATTTACTTTAAACGTATTATCCAGTGTGCCGTTAAATACCCATTTCTTACGATTGAAAGGAATGTCGAAAAAATTATCACAGCGTTGGTGCATTTGCATACCGACTAAGGTCAATCGGGAATCCAGCCAGTTTCCTGCCTTAAAAGGCAATATGATGTTTGCGCCCCATACCTGCATATAGTTCCAATTTGTATTTTTATAGATTAGTGCCAGCCTGTCAGTCGATTGATAGGCGGCTTGAGTGAAATAATCTGAGGTGTGCGTGAAAAACAAACCAAAGATGTATTTCTGCTTCCATATATAATTCCCATTCAGGTTATAGTTTGTCATCGGTTTCAACCCCGGCGTTCCCCATAATTCTGTATATCCATTAAGATAACTGACGGAAGATTGCATATCCCAATAGCTTGGATAAGTCTTGTCCGTAGATAATGAAAGTTGAAACATATGTTTCGGCGTTTTAAAGTAAATCAATGATGCTTGTGGGTAAACTGCCCATTTATGATAATTGCCAATCGTATAATATTCTCCCGTAGCGGAAACGGATAAAGACGTACCTGTTGTATAGTTTTTGCTCAATGATACATAAAAGCTGGTAGTTTGTTCTCTTAGATTGGAATATGTGTTTTGAGTTTGAATGTTACCTGTCACTTTATCATAAGTTTGGAAATCAATGTCTTTAGCAAATCGGTAGGAAACTCCATAACCCAGATTCCATCCTTTGGGCAAAGACTGTTTCCGGTCTGCATAGATAGAATAGCGGTCTATCTTTTGTCCGCCAACCATAGAGAAACTACTCTGATTTCCATCTTGATAATTTGCGTATAGCCTTTGATTATTATTGGAAGTATAATGTGTATAATCACCACCTATTTCAAGCCCGAACCCCAAATGATATTGCAATGTAATATTGTGCATTTGATTGTCAACATATTTATCCACATTGCTGGTTTGGTAGTTGCCTGATGTCCGGCTGTTATTATGCTGGTCGGGGGTATAACTGCCTGTGTATGCTATATTGATATTGTTTTTGTTGTTGAAGTTATATTCAAAAGCTACTCTAAGGTCGTGCTTCCAGTACTTACTACGTAACTGTTCGTTTTGTATGATATGATGTAGTTCATCTTTTAGCGTATGTTTGGAATCAAGGTCTATGTACTCCATCTTTTTCACGTTGTTTGCTCCGTACATTACATCAAAAGCCATTTTGGGAGTTGATAAACGAAAGTTTCCATTCATTCCCCCGTCATTGAAGTACTGGTTCTTATAGTCAGCACTTATCTCCCCCTGAAAAGAGTAATCGTTTGCATGCTTTAAAACAAGATTAATGACTGCTCCCCGTACATGATATTCAGGAGGTGCGCTATACATCACTTCCGCTTTTTCTACACGATTCACCGGAGTATTGCGCAAAATTGTTTCAAGCTGTCCGGCATCCATTGTGGTAGGTTTCCCGTTTAGAATAACAGTCAGTTTTCCTGCTCCAGCCAAAGTAAGTATTCCTCTGTCTTCTTGCACTCCCGGTATTTTTATCAATGCTTCATACGCATTGTTTACGAGTTGATTTTGGGTAAGAACAGCAAGATTATATCCTAAAAGTCCATTCTCCACTTTTGCAAAAGGACGTTCCGACTTTATGATAACTTCATCCAAAGCATAGTCTTTAGATTGAAGTTGAATAATCCCGGCATCATTTTCCTTACCTGTCATCTGTTTTGTTTCATACAAAAGGTGTTGTATTATCAAGCGGTATTCTTCAGGCTGGCTTTTCAAAGTAAATGTACCGTCAGTATCGGATATGGATGCACTGATGTAGATAGAATCTATTGTTTGCATAACGATAGTTGCTCCCTCTATGGGTTGAAGTTCCTTGTTTACCACCTTTCCTGTAACCGTTTGCGCTTGGAGCGTTTGGATAAAGGATAATAATATAAGTATCGTAATCCTCTTTATCATGACATCGATTGTTTAGAAGTTTATTTGAAGCCTCAATCCACAGAACCATTCCCAGTCTTTTTGAACGATATTATATTGATAATTGGTTTGTGTACCAATAACCATGTTCTTTCCGACACTGTATGAAAATCCGGCTCCAACAGAATATGGAATAGCTGTAGCAGGAAGTATCACACTGCGTTTTTTGTCCAGTGTATAGCTTCCATATACACTAAAATATAGTTTCTTATTCAAAGGAATAGTAATGTTTGCATTTTGTTGAATCTTTATAAGAGGGAGATTCTTATCTGTCCGGCTATTTATCATCATGCTTTTGCTTTTTAGATTTCCATTCAGCAAACTGTTTTTATGCTTCAATTTGTTTAAAATCAAAGTGTTGTAATCAATATGTGCCACTTTCAGAATGTCTTTTTTGAAATCAATGTCCAACATAAAATCATCCCAATGCTTCTTATCGTCTCTTATCGGATTGCCACTAATGGACTGTTCCAATTCCCTTTTAAAAGTATCGTCAATATGAATAGGTATTTCCCCATTTAACATTTTAGCCAATCGGACAGAATCGCTTGTAGTCCACTCGTTTTGCTCTTGCGCATTGACCGAACGGGAAATGAGGACAACGACAAAGAGAATTGTCGCTTTCCAACTGTTTGTGAATATCTGACTATTTGCACTCATTCTTAAGTAATTGAATATGAAATATCAGTTTGGGTCATAAAGGTAAAGCAAAAAAGCGCATACTTCTGAAAAGTACACGCTCATTTTTCCGTTTCAAATGGAACTCTCAAAATAGTTTGAGAGTTTAGTCCTGAAATGTTATTTTTCGTCTGATATTGCTTATGGTAGTCGGAGTGACTCTTAGATAAGAAGCTATTTCTTTTAAAGGTGCTATCTCTTTCAAATCAGGGCACCGTTTCATTAACTTCAAATAACTCTCTTCCGGGGAATCACAATAGAGGTCTAAGTATCGATGGTACATCATTTCATATAGGGCATCCACAACCTGCTTCCCAAAACGAATTGTTTCCATATCTGTTTCCAAATACGCAATGGCATCTTGATAAGACAGTAGATAGACTACACATTCAGACATAGCTTGGATGTTTACCAATGAAGTACTTTGATGTATAAAAGAAGAGTAATCGCAGACAAGCTCTTTGGCAAATGAATATTCCACAACATGCTCTTTCCCATTCTTATCAGTATGTACATAACGAAATGCTCCAGTTTCAATCCATCCAACTTGGTCAGACATCTTATTTTGCTCAATAAAAAAATCGTTCTTATGATAAATATGTACCTTACCTTTGTCTTTGGCAAATTGTATGAATTTGGAATAATCCAATCTTCCGATGTATGAATTATAATTTTCCATATTTTATCCTTAAATGAAATCCTTTTATAAGTCCACTTTATTGTGAGTTTAGTTTATTCTTTTGTCTATATATCCAAAACGTACTAAACCCATTCCTTTTGACAGCAAAATACATGTGCTGGCGAAAGAAAAAACAATCTTTTTTCTTTTCGCCAATTTTAAAGTTTGTAACTCTCATAGTTTGAGGAAGCAATAAACTCCTTTATCTCCTCTTCTGTTGGAAGTTCTATCATGTATTTCTGCACAAAGATATTTGGGTCTAATCCGGCTGTGGCATACTTTACTAATGTATCTCCCTTTTCGGTGCAAAGCAAAATGCCGATAGGCGGATTATCATCCGGATGCATCACTTCTGCTTTAAAGTAGTTAAGATACATATTTAGTTGCGAAGCGTATTCATGGTGGAACTTGTCTATCTTTAATTCCACAATAACATGACATTTCAATATGCGGTGATAGAATACGAGGTCGGCAAAATAGTAATCTTCATCAATCAAGATGCGTTTTTGCCGGGCTTCAAAGCAGAAACCATGTCCCATTTCCAACAGGAAATGTTGCAGATTATCAAGAATGGATTGCTCCAAATCGTTTTCCGTCACTAAGGCACGGTCGTTTAATCCTAAGAACTCTAAAGTAAGAGGGGTGTTGATAACATCTTTAGGTTGCAATAGGGTTGCTTGTTGCTGGACTAAAGCAGATAAGGCTTCTTTGTTTTTGGATAGTCCGCTACGTTCATAATACAAAGATGCTATTTGTCGCTCCAATTCCCTTGCAGACCAACAGCCTCTCATAGATTCCATTTCATAAAAAGCTCGTTTGACCGGGTTTTCGATTTTGGATATAAACTTTAAGTGGGAATATGGTAATCTATTAAACAATCTTTCAGCAGGTATATTCCATCTGTTTAACTGATTGTCTGCGGATTGTAATTCGGCACACGGCGTGTGCCGAATTGGTTCTGTGAATTCGGCGGACAGTGTGTGCCGAATTTCATTTCCTGACATTATATAGTTTAATATCTGTTCTTTCAGTTGTGGATAAACAAGGTATAACCGTCTAAATTCACGAAATCTACGTTCATTTAACCCTTTTGTTTTCAACCGTTGTTCCAGCTTCTTCAACAATTGTTCACCGTAGGCGGCACGGTCTTCTCCGTTCTGTTCGAACTCCACGATATAGCACCCCATAAGCCAGTTACGGGAAGTAAGTGCAAGGTTTACAGCGTGTGCGGCTTGTGCCTGCAACGTGTTTTGTATCGTGCTGATATGTTTTACTAATGCTTCAAAGTTCATAGTTACAAAGATAAGTCTTTTATGGTTAAAACTTTAGTTCGGGTAAGCTGTTTATTGCTTCCTCTTTCAATTTATCCACTGCACGGGTATATTTCTCTGTATGCTTCAATCCGCTGTGTCCTAAAAGACTGGCTACGGTCTTGATATTTGCTCCATTGTTCAGAATATTCACGGCAAACGAATGTCGGGCACAATGCCAGCTTATATGCTTGTCTATTCCGGCTCTTTTTACCCAACGCTTAACCGATTTGCAGCAGCTTTCGTATGTAGGCAAATCGAATATCAAACAATTCTTGTCTGCCGGAGCTTCGCCAATAATGGATAATAGACCATCATTCAAGGGAATAACTACACCGCTACTGGCAGAATGCCCCTTGGTCTTGCTTTGCTCAAACTTCAATAATCGGTTAGCATAGTCCACATTTTTATAAGTAAGGTCTTTTACATCGCAGAAACGCAGTCCACAATACAGACAGAAGACAAAAGCCCGTCTGACATTCGGATTTTCATTATCGTAATGGCAAGCCACCAGTTTTTGTATTTCTTCGGGAGAAAGTACATCTTTCCGAAGCATTTGACTATCTACTTTGCAGGTAACACTTTTGCACGGGTCTTTCAACATTACATCGTGGTCAATCGCATATCGAATAACTTTCTTGAAACGCTGGTAAATGCTTTTAGCACCCTCACCCACACTTCGGGATTGCAGGTAGGCTACAAACTGCTCCATCATTTCTTTGGTGATAAGTTCCGGTTTGATACTAAACTCATTCATAGGGTACTGCTCTTTTAAGAAGTCCTTAAAACGGCTAAGCGCAATTTGTACCATGCGAATATCTTTCTTAGTATAACTGTTGATATAAGCTTGGAAATAGTCTAAGAAATTGACTGTTCTATCTTTTTTCAACCGATACCCCAACATACTTTCCTTAAATTCCTGTTCACGCTCTGCCCGTATCTTTGTGGCAAGCTCCAACGTTTCTTTGTTCTGCTGACGTTCCGCAGGAGTACGGGGCTTATCTATCAGATACAGACTAAGGTTTTCTTTTCGCCTGTTATGCTTTACTGCAAACTTGGGCTTGCCTTGCATTTTCCCACTATCGTAATATACTTGATTACCGTTTTCGTCTAATACGGGCTTTTCTTCTCTACCTAAATAATACTCTAAGTAAAGGCTTATTCTACCGTCCGAGAGCTTATTTTGCTCCAGCTTGGGGTTCTCTTTCGTTTTATTTTCTAACTTTGCCATTGTTTAGAGGTTTTATCCCGATTTAGGTACCGTAACCGAGTTATTACACTAAATAGTTGATTTTCTTTTGTTTTCCGATATTGCAAAGATACAAAAGAAAATGAGATTTCAAAGTGTACTAAAAGTGTACTGAATAACAGAAAACGGGCAAAATAGGGCAAAAATGGAGAAAATAGGAAATATGCAAATAACTGATAATAAGGAAAATAAATTCTTTTGTTTTCCTATGATTTCTATGACTTGTACCGGGTCTGGGTACAAGAATAAAGGATAAATAGTTGATAATAAACTATTTATCCTTTTCTTCTTTTAAGAATGTTCCCATTTTGTTCCCGTATAGGATTCTATTTAAAGCGAAATTTAATTGGATTCAAATTCTGTCTTACGAAAATTAATATATTATGAATAAGCAAACGATAATAAACCGTTTAGAAGCGTTAGACTTAAGCCAATACCCTTATTTTGAAATAAAAGAATTGATACGTGATTTGGGTAAAGTTGGATTTATTATTTTTACGCTACATCCCGGCAAAACAATCACAAGGGCACGTTGTGATGGAAACCTAAAAACAGTTTCGGATTTGTCATATAAACCCCAACAATATAATAAACAGTGCCAAAGAGCTAGTACACCTATGCAAACCATGTTTTATGGATGTATTGTTCCAGAAGAACAAAACATTATAGATACCCGGTTTATTTCTGCATGTGAAAGTTCTTCCTTGATAAGAGGAGGTGTAGGATCAAGCGGACAACAAACTATCACATTCGGAAAATGGGAAGTTATCGAGAATATACACCTTTTAGTTGTTATACATAAAGATTCTTTTTGCAACGCTGACAATTCTTTACTTGAAGAACTTAAATCAGCATATGATGTTTTTCTAATGAAACACCCTGATTTTGCTAATGATATAGACATTTCAGCTAAATATTTTGCCAAAGAATTTTCTAAGAAGAATGAAGAAGGAGCTGATTATAATTATCTTATATCAGCGATATTTACGGAAGTGGTTACAACTGATCATGCTCTTGACGGCGTTATGTATCCCTCTGTTCAGGCAGGTGGACAATTAGGATTTAATGTTGCAATAACTCCCAATGCCGTAGACAAAAAAATGAAATTGCTTGTAGCTTATGAAACACAAATTAAAAAGACAGGAAAGGAGGTACATATTGGTGGCAAAAGTAAAAAAGGGACAATCTTGCAAAATTCCAGCATTTCATATAAAGATATAATTGAATAGGGATATTGTTTTTAACTTATATCGTTAAAATCCAAATTCTTTTACGCTTTTATTGTGCGCATTTTGTATCTTTGTAAGCGGATTGAGGAAACTCTCTCCAAAACATATTAGAAATTAAGAAGCGTTATGCTTATCTTGTGAATTGGAAACGTAGGAAATTTCACAATTACACACAAGGGTGGCATAGTGGTTCTCACGCTATAGCGTGGGCTGCTATTACTACATTCGTGTGTACAGGTTTCCTACGACCTCCAATTCAGAACGTGGCATTTGCAGTTCCACGCTTCTGCGTAAATAACGGTTCAATTGGAACTAAAAGAGCCATTGGCATAAAAGGAAATGAAGCAAAAATTTATAATTCATATTATATCTATAGCCGCTATGATAGCACTAATGACATCTTGTGCTTCAGGAAAGATTATTCTATCTAATGATGCAAACATTAGTAAGTACAAGTATGTCATTTTCGGAAAAGAAACATCTGGAGATAGAGAATTGGATGACGTAGTTATGTCTGTTCAAAATCAGATAGCAGAAACCAATCTAACAGTTTTATCGCCCTCTAATACTTTGAAAATTTTTGAGTGTTCGGATAGTATTCTCTCACCAAATATTCACGTCACATCTGAAAAGTGGGATGGAGGACATACATATATAACAGTAACTTTTTACGATTATAACACTAATCAAAGTATAGCCGTTATAAAAAGTAGTGGTATAGGGATGACGGTAAGTCATGACCAAAGTATAGCCTTAAGTGTAATAAGAAAAAAGATTAGTAAACTTTTCAAATAGCAAAAAGCATTTCACACCAACGTAAGAGTATGTACCCACACGATAATATTTTCAACATATATTACAACATTGGCAAACGAACTCCATTCTTGGTAAAAAGATGTGAGTTGGGATTAGCTCGTTCTTCAAGCGAAGAAAGACGTATTGACCCTAATCGAGATAGAACTTTTTTAGTTGAAACGGTAAAGCCACGTGGTAAATACGGCAAGGCTTATGGGAAATGCTTTGTGAATGGTAAGCCGGATGATAGTTATAGACAGGAGTGCTATCCAGATATCAAAGATGAGGAAATTCCTTGTGCTGGTTGTGGAGAATGGGTTTTGATTGATGTTCCCGGTGTATCGCTTGATGAAATATTTCCTATCCACAAAGCGGAAGAAGTACTACAGTTTGGAAAATATAAAGGAAAATCCTTGGGGGATATTTATACAACGGATTATCAATATCTCTATTGGTTAGAAACGACAGATAGGTTCTTTAAAATTGACTTTGAAGAACTTGAACAATTGTATCCAAATATAGGAAAGCCCTCGGATATATCCATTTCCGAAAGAATTATTGGCTTTGGAAAATATAAAGGGAAAAAGTTTAGTGAAATCAAAGATGATATTTCTTACCTTGAATGGCTTGCTTCAATAGGGAAAATTTCCAATGATGATTTCAATTCATTAACAGCGATATAATCAACAAAAACAATTTATATGAGAAAACTTTTAATCACATTAACCATGCTCTTTGCTGTAATCAATATTATGGCGCAAGAGCATCTCTCTTTCAAGGGTATTCCTATTGAGGGAAGTATGACGGCTTTCTGCCAAAAGCTAAAAGCAAAAGGCTTTACACAAATGGGACGTGACAACAATGTGACGATGTTCACAGGTGATTTTACAGGCAGACAGGCAACAGTCGGTGTCGGTGCGACTGATGACGGGAAAAGCGTTCACTCTGTCGTCGTTATATTCAATGAAAGCAGCGAATGGAATACTCTTGTGAACACTTATGACTATTATAAAGGCTTATATATTCGTAAGTATGGTGAGCCCTCTGCTTGCCGAGAACATAATCCGAGCCGCCAGGACAGCAATATTTCTCTCATGTACGAATTAGGACAAGGTACAGTTACTTATGCAAGTGCTTGGAATGTCACTGGTGGAACTATTGAATTATCAATCGAGAAAGCTGGTTATTCTGACGGTGTTGTTATTATTCGATACCGTGATGCTCAAAATGTAGAGAATAAAATCCAAAAGGATTTGGAGGATATATAATAATTGACTGATAAATGAATAATAATCATTGAATATGAAAAAATGGCTTGTTTACTTGCTCGGTATAATAACAGGTGTTATACTGACATTTGCATTCGCTTTTTATGTTAATCTGTCTAACAATTCTGGTATCGTTGGACTTGAAATGTTTGAAGAACCCGGAGATTACATGGAGTATTCACAATTTGAGGTTTTTCAAGTGGTTGAATCTGGATGTGCTTTGGCTCATGCCGATGACTCTTTTGGTGCAATTGTATTCATTATTCCAAATAAAAATCAACAATTTTACGATGAACAAAAGATTGTTCTTAAAAAAGACCAATGTGCACAACGTGTCGGAACGTATAAGTATAGTACCAAAATGGAAATAGAAAAAACTGTCCCAGCGATTAGGATAGTTGATGGCGTTGAATTACCGAAATCAAATAATTCTGCTTCTAATAACAAGAATGCGGGAAAGACCTTGTTTGATAAGCCTGGTGATTGTGTAAGCCGAAAGAATTTTGAAGTACAGGAGGTTTTGGAGTCAGGAGATGCTATTGCGCTGGAAATAAGAGAAACCATTTCGGGGCATGTATTAACTTCCGACTTAGAAGTCTTAATATTAGCTCAAGAGGGCAGTAATTTTTACAATAAACAAATAGTTAAAGCTCCACAAGGCAAATGTGCAAGACAAATCGGTAACTACAAGTATCAAGAATATGGTAACACAAAAGTAATTCCTATAATTGCTTTCAAATAAACAATAACTGTTCTATGCCATTCGCACCATTCATATTTCTTATTTGCTTGGTGGCAGGTATTGCTTACCTTATCTATGTCAAGCGGAAAGAGCGTGAACTCATTGAGCAGGTTACGCCCATTACTCGTGGCGAATGGTCGGAGCGCAGAGTGGTATTGAAACTTCTGAAAGCGGGTATCAACCCCAAAGCCATATTTCACGACTTATACATTCAGAAGCCGAACGGCACTTATACACAAGTCGATGTAGCCGTTGCAACCAAGGTGGGCTTAATCGTTTTTGAGGTAAAGGATTACAGCGGTTGGATTTTCGGCAATGAACACCAAAAGTATTGGACGCAGTTACTGGCATACGGCAAAGAAAAGCACCGCTTTTACAACCCCGTAATGCAAAATGCCGGACACATTCAAGCTATCAGACAATGTTTGTCGCAAAATCCGGGCATACCGATTTATTCCGTTATCGTATTCTTCGGAAGCAGCGAGTTTAAGGATATTACTTGTAATGCAGAAAACACCTTTATAATATATCCTCGCTCTATCCGACAGGTCGTATCGGATATTATGATGCAGCCCAACGCCAATTTCGGGAATAAGTACGAGATTATGAACTTATTCACCAAAGGAGTACAAAACGGAAATGACTCGATGATTGTTTCTTCACAAATCAATTCTGCTGCATATTATGGTCGCAAAACGCCACAGTCCACTTATACCATATCTTTCAACTCATTATTCCGTTTTCGTGGTTTTTCACACAGAAGAAAATTTTGGTAACCCACTATTAGCGTATTAAATAAAAAGAACATATAGCGAGAATTGTCAAGTAGGTATCTGACATTAGTGTTCGTCACATTTTTATTCCGTTCTCTTGCATACGTTCAATCTTCCAATCATACGCCCCCTCTGCAACATCGCCCACCTCTTTGAGTGTGTGGCGATGTTTTATTTCATCAAAAGGCTGTCTGTGTTCCGTATAGCCACACAACCAGTCACCAATAGCCTTTTGCATTTCTGTCGTTTCCCCATATTCCTGCATCACGCTCTTGATGTCAGCGGCTTCGGATGGAGAAAAGATTGACTTGTACTGCTCTGTCCCGAAATGGATAATCGCATCAACGGCTCGCTTGAACACCTCGCTTGCTTGGTAGAGAATATCGGCAATGACATTCAGAATTTTCTGGCTGGCTTCCAATGCCCCCTGCAACAAGCGGATAGTATTGTCTTTCTTCTTCGTGGCTGTGAGAATTGCTTGGCTGATGCGCTGCTGTATGTCTGCTTCCTGTTCTTGAAGCTGTCTGACAGCCTCGTTCCTTTCTATGATTGATGAGCGGCTTTGCGCCAATGCCTTGTCTCGCTCGGCTTCGGCACTTTGCTTTGCTTCGACCAGTGTCTTTGTCAGTTCTTCCACCTTGTTTTTTACGGCATTTGGAAAGGCTTTCTTGATGCGCTCGATTTCGGTTTTCAGTTGGGCGTTTTCCTTTTCAACCGCTGCGGATTTACCGACACCGACAATACTGCCGACACTATCCAGTATGCTGTCCATTTTAGCCTTGCGCTCGTCTTTGAGCTGCCTTTCCTTATCGGCAATCTCATTGTCAAGTGAAAGGCTGTATTGTTTTTTCGCCTTGTTCTTGCCCTCAATAGATTGTCGCTCGGCTTCGGCTTTCTCCTTGGCGGCAAGGGCGGCATCCTTTTCGGCTTTGACCTTTTCGGCTTCCTGTTTCTGTTTGGCGATGATGAAGTCGTTTCGTTCCAAATGCTCCTTGCCTGTCAGCTTCTTTGAGATGCCCCTCTGCATCTCCAGACACTCAGCCAAAACGGTCTGCATTTCGCACATGGCTTTCTCGTCCAGCTTGCAGGATTTGCCTGTTTCGTGATTCATCCAGTCCCAGACGATATGTGCGTGAGGATTGGGCTTCCAAGTGGCAATGTCTTCGGGATTGCTGTAATGCCCCTCGTCACGGTGGATGAACACTTGCAGGGGTGTGATACCCCAGCGTTCCTTGCACACCTCGCAAAAATGCTTTAACTGTTCCATTGTGGTATCTTCCTTGATTACCACCACGCCCTCTTTGAGCGGAGTGCTGCCACGGACAATGGTCACCTTCCCGGTCTTTTTGTTCACCCGTTCACGGTCTTTGGTCTGCATCGCCCGACCTGTCTTTTCCTTGACCATTACGGCTATCTGATTGTAGCGTTCAGTAAGCGATGTATTTCTAAAGTCAGGTGCTACCCATGCTTCGTTTTTCGGCATGAGGTCAGTGCGTATATAGAACTTTTCTTTGTTGATACGGGTAAGGTATTCTGCTGTCCGTCTGTTATGGGGTTCGCTACTGCCGATGTTGCAGGGCTTGATGTTGATGGATGTCTTCTGTGCCATAAGTTTACTTTATTCGGGTTTCACAATGGGTTATTAGGGCAGAGCCTTAATCGGAGGGTGCAGGGAGAGGGTCACTTCCTGCTCCGGGTTCTTAGGGGTGGAAGCCACTGAGCGGAGTTTCCAAAGAGAGGGTCACTCTTTGGTCGGGTTGCATAGGGCTGACAGTCCTTGCCGGGTTCTTAGGGTAGCGTCCTAAGTGGGACGGGGCAACGCCCAGCCCCTCGGGAGAGCCCACAACTGCGGAAGCGAAGCGTGTAGTTATAGTGGGCTATATCAGGGCAAGCCCTGTCTGTCACATCACGACAACTCAGCTACCTGCACATACTGTATTTCTTTTCTGGCATATAATACTCCTTGTCTGCTGCTATGTGGTTCAACACATCTTGCAGTCGGTCGAGTTGTTCATGGTCAAGCACACGGATGGCATTGATGGTTATCTTCTGTGTGGCAATCTTCCGGTGTGCTATGGCGGTTTCGTTCATCGTTCCGTCACCGTTCGCATGAACAGAACGGAGATAGTCATTGACCGCTTCCGTCTGTTCCTTGCTGGGATATGGTGCTGCCCATTTGTCTTGAATATAATCCACCATTTTGCTGACAGCATTTGCCAAAATCAGGTCTTGTTGTTTGATAGATTGTATCAGCTCTATTTTCTTCATACAAATATCATTTAAGTTGGGTTTTACGATTATTTATTCCATAGTTGATTTTGTTGACTTTGTTGAAGATGATTCAAAAAAGAGGGAAAAGAAAATTAAAGATGCAGTACACAATCTTTTTTCTTTTTTGGAAGGCAAAACTCTTTGTTGAAGTTTGTTGAGGGTGTTGTTGAATAGTAACCCTCTTATTTATACTTCTTCCCTTATGTTTCATCATATTCAACAACCTCAACGATAATCTTTCAATTTTTCACGGGTAACGGTATAAAAGCGTCCCACCTTTTTGGACGATGCAGAATACTTCTGTCCCGGCAGCACGGATATTTGATAGGTGGAGTAGGACAGCGCATTGGATGCTGGCTCCAGTTTCCAGTACTGCTGCAGAACATTCCTCACCTGATGACGCTCCATCTTTACCATAGAGTAATTGAACAACGCTAACAAGTCGTTGATACAGAAATCTACCACATCCACCTGCATTGTGTCCATGATGTCAAGCAACAGTTCTGCCATATCAAGTTCAATGCGACTGCGGTTGCAACGGATGATTTTCTCCAATGCTTCCGTGCGGATGAGTGAAGGAGAAAACCACATACGGTTTTCTTCTTTGGTGGTTAGATTTCGATGTTGTAGATGGTACAGAAATGCAGGTATCTCATCTTGCAGTTTCTGAAGAAAAGAGGTGTCGTCTTTTCCCAACCTACTAATCTTTCTTACCCAATAGCGTGTCTCCTCTGGCTCAATGTAAACAGGGAAATTCTCATTGTTGGAACACAATACGAATTTGGCAAAGAACTGCACTTCATAGCGGTCTTTGCCCTTTGCCTCCATCTTGTATGAGTGTGCCGTACTGAGGTTTTTCAATCGTTCACTATCTTCCCTACGGTTGAGTAGCACCTCGTCCACCACTATCATCAGTTTACCTGCCCAGTCGGCATTAAACTGGCTCCGAAAGTCCTCATTGGTGTTGAAGGTCACGTTCTCTTGAAACAACGCTTTCAGAAAATTCAGGAACGTACTCTTACCCGTGTTCCGTTCCTCCGACACTAATAGAAGTATCGGTAACTTCTGCGTTGGTTTTAGGTACAACAGTTGAAGATAATCCATTCCCAATTTATATTGCTCACCAAAGATGTGTTCAATCAAGGATTGTATATGATTAAACTCACCTTCTTTTGGAATGTGGGTTATTGGCTCATAGAGATTATAAAAGTTATTCACGTTTAATTGGTAATCTGTATGACTTGGCATAGTGCAGAATCCGTCATATTTCGGAATGAGTGCCGCTTCATCCTTGCCGTGGTCTAATCGGAATACGCTCATTTTCCATTCAACCCGCATTTTGCGGAATGATCCATTCATCATTGGCTGATTGATAATACGAAACAAGGTTGTACCGATACGGACATACTCTTCCTCGATATTCTCAATTTTTCCACTTGTAGGAGTAACAAGTGCATTATCAATCTTTTCCATAACCAGATATTTTGTTGGTTTCCCCCAAGATGCGCTTCACGTCTGAGAAGCGGTATCTTACTTTGTTTCCCACCTTGATTGCTTTCAGGTAGTTGCGCTTGTTCCAAAGCCATAAGGTGGTGTCGCAAACGCCACACATTTCCTTGACTTCCTCACGTGTCAGCAGTTTATCTTCATTGGTGGCTTTGAGTGCAACAGCCACTTCATTCACTGCGCGACTAATAAGTTCATCAGAGAAGTGGCGTAAATCTTCACTCGTAATCTCCAATTTGATATTAGCTGTGCTATTGGAGATGATTTGCATTAAATCTGTCATAGCATATATGTGCTGCCATAGTCCGACACAATCACTTTGGCAGCATTATAAATGATTGCGCCACCGCTCCGACATTGGAACGATGGCGCAAAAGTATAAATGTAATTCGCTATAATTCAACAATCTACATTTCGCTATTTTCGCTGAAATCATAAACGAAAGAAACGAAATGTAAGGTAATCAATTTGGTTCGTCTGAAAATGGTCTTATCTCAATGTCAATACTGGATTTTGAACAAGTTGGTCTATAACTGGATGGTAAATGGCTCCATCAGTAACCGCTGTAATTGTCGTAACTTTATTGCCTCCATCTTTCGATGAAGCGCCACAATGGTAAATTTGTTCATCAGCCGTTTGGTAATCAATGACAATATACCTGTCGTGGAATATTCCCCCAGACGTTTGCAGCGAAATGGTAACATTGGGATATTCACGGCAGAAATCGTTAAACTCGGCTTGGTGCAACCTATTACCGATATTGTCGGAGAATACTCCAACATTCACATTAGCCGGAACATCTTTAAGGAGAACCAATGTCTTCAATCCGATGTAATTATCAACTACAAATATCGTTTTCTTGGCGGTTGCATAAATCTGTTGGTAAGCCAAATCCGATTCAACAGGTTGCCCATTGAGTATCAACCAACCTCTCCTTACTGAAGGATTGCCAAAATCAAGCATGACATTTGCCAGTTCCGACTTCGTAACGACATTACCCAAAGCACCTATTATATCGGCAACTTTGTCATCAACGGCTGATAGGGATTTGCGCAAATCAAGCAGGTCTTGTGTGTTTTGGGTTGTCTGCAAGGACAGTTGCAGATACTCCCTTTGCCCCAATAATGGTTGATTATCTACGATATAGTCTTTCATCTGTTTGAAGATGCGAATCAAAGCCTTACTTTGCTTGGTTGCCAAATCTCCTTTTAGAACAGTCATAAGCATATATATACCTTGTTCCGTGAAGGCATAAGGGTTGTATCTACGACCGCCCCAACTTGAGGTGGAATTTTTGCACCTCAAGATTTCACACTCTTCATCGGACAACTGAAACATGAAGTCTTGCTCAAACTTTTCAATGTTGTTCTTTACTTGACGGTTAAAATCTTTGGTGCTATAGCCATAGATTTTGGCTAAGTCCATATCCAGCATTACACGAACACCTTTAATGCTGTATATATAACCTTTCAGATATTCAGCATTGATTTCTTGGGCGATGATATCTTTATCCATATCATTAAATTAAATAGGTTCATACTTTTAGTTATTTACTTCTGTGAGGTAAGTCTTCCACTCATTGATAAGCGACCGTTCAATACCATTGTCTTTTATTCTCCCTCTGTTTGTACTGTCATTCAACTTCTTTATAGAAATTTGAAGGTTTCGCACAGTCTTCAAATCGCAATTCGGTAGTTCATTGGCAAGTAGCTTATGGAATGTTGTCACATCGCAGCCTGTCAGAAGTTCTTCCTCTTGAAGGGCAAAATACAATCGTGCCAAATCGGTGCCTGTGTGCTGCGTTGAAACTCTCAATTTTATCTTCTCCAAAATCTGTTCTTGATTTCCGTGAAGATAATCTTTCAATGTGCGTGATGGCTGCTCACTTGTTGACGATTTTTCTTCGACAGGTTTATCATCAAAAGACAATCTATCAATGGTTGTTTCTACGACACAATCATCCTCAATAGCCTTTTTCTCCTGATGGAAATTCTGCCAATCCTCTTTTGTTCGCATTTTGTTACGAATACTACTGTTGATAACTACTTTAATCATTATAGCAGCTATCTTTTTCTCAAAAAAGTTGTTCGCTGGGTTATGTGTTTCTGCTTCTAATTGGGTGACCATAGTTTCATAGCACTTGCCGTAATAAAGCCATGCCAACATTGCAGGAGCTATTGAATCGTTTTGCAAATTGCGAAACTCCCCAACCAATAATCTTGCAGCATCGGCATCTGCCGAATAACTTTGCAGACGGTGTTCGTCAGCAAGGTCTCCATGACACTCGTTTTGATATTTACGCATCATTTGAGGGGTGAGTTTCCAACCTAATTTGAAAACCTTTTGCAAACCAGTTGCTGATTTGTTGTTCACTTCAGCAACGAATCTGTCGTATTCTTCCGGATGGCTGTTGAGCCATTCTTTAACATCCTGTTTGAATTGTTCGAAATCTTGTTTTGCCATAGTCTTTCCTTTATTAGTCCAACAAGTGAACAAGTTCTTGTTTCATTTCCTCGTCAATCTCCCTATATCGGCGAAACGCTTTGCTACCTTCCTTGTGTCCCGATACTGAAGAAACAAGATCTGGGTCTTTCACCTTCTTATACATATTACCAATGAATGTCTTTCGGGCAGTATGCGTGGTTACGACTTCATACAAATACTTCTGTTCAGGATTGCGAGTAAGTGGGTTAAGCACTGTGACAACCCTGTCAAGTCCGGCCAATCGGAACGCTTCTTTGATGGCTTGATTATATTTCTGTTCTGATATAAAGGGAAGTAGGGTTGCGCCTGCGTAATCTTTGTAACGTTCAAGTATGGTTTTCGCAACACTATTCAGTGGCACTCTTATTGTTCGGGGATTATGGCTGCGTGTCTTTTCTTGTATATATTCCAACGCTCCGTTCACGATGTTTTTCTTTGTGAGCTTATAAAAATCGCCCACACGACAACCTACAACAGATTGGAACACAAAGATGTCACGTTGAATGGCAAGTTGTGGACGAGCAGACAAATCAGCTTCAAACAATTTGTCACGTTCTTGAAGGGTAATATAAATCGGGGTTCCATAAAGACATTCTTCCAAAGGGAACTTGTCAAACGGTCGATTGGTGGTCTTGCCTTGATTATAGCACCAGATAAAAAAGGTACGTATGCGTGAGAAACTGTCTATAAGAGTATTCTTCCCCCTCGGTTGAGGAGTCCGTTTCTCGGGAATGGTTTCGTATATATCGGGATATTCTTCTGCATACATATATTCGTTCTCCATAAAATCCCACATATCGGCAAGCGTCTCTTTGGTGGTAGTATGAATATCAAGGGTAAAATGTTTCATTCCACGCCTTGTTTTTCTGACAAACAATTCATAGCGCATGAGAGCCCTTTTTACTACACGGAAGTTTTTCTTCCGTACCTCCGAAAGATTGTGTTTCTCCAAAAACTCATCGAAAAGTTCGGCAAAAGTAGGTGGATTCTCTATTGCCAGTTCTTCTTCTGTCTTGTACTTTTCGGGATGATGGAATTTGTCTATGACTTCTCCGAGCCATTCACTTCCTGCATCCTCTTTGTATTCTTTCTCAATCATTCGGGTCAATGCCTGCACTTTATGGTTCAAGTCCATCTTCTCGTTTTCTGCCACCAAAGCTACACGGTCTTTATAGCCCTGCCGGTCAGCACTCCAATGGTTCGGGCTGATAACAAGTTCGCTTGCAGCCTTGATGTCTTTCTTTCCATCACGCAAACGAAAATAGATAGTAGCCTTAGTATCTACATCGTTCTTTTTGGTAGTCTTCCGTATAAATGCAGTCACTTTCATAATCTTCAATTTAATTTCTGGATTGAACACTGCAAAGTTAGCGAATTGTTCCCAAATTGTTCCCAATTATCCTGAAATAATTTCAATCTCATTAAATTCAATTCGATTCAATGTTGTTTATAAATCGTTCATATATAGGTAAATACATGGGATTTTGTTGTGAATAGAATTTGTTCCCGTCTATTGATATTTAATATTTCAAATGCGGGTCTGGGTACTGAAGCGGAGAAAGTTGAAAAACTCTCTCCGCTTTTCTTTTCTACTCCCCGTAACTCGTTGGTTTGCTGATAGATTAAATCAAGAACTTTATTGTAAGAATTGGTTCGATATGTTTTTCCGTCAAATTCGATTTTTTCGGGAAACATCGAACTTATTAGCTTAATCTTCACCCCTACAGACGCATTTCTTATATAGCTATCTATATTGTTTATCAGATTGATAGAGTAGTTTAGTTTTGGTTCGATATTACTGCGGTTAGGGTTCTCACGCATTTCAACTTGTTGTTGTATGGTTGAGGCTTCTTTGGTGTATCTCTCCAACATTCTGTTATATTCTTCTTTGGTTAAATCTCCGTCCAGGTATTTATCCTCAATGCTGTTGATGCGTTTTTGGACGGTAGAAAGTTCATTTTGCAGTGCTGCTACTTCTTTTTTACTTTCTCCTTTGCGTTCACTTTGCAAATCCTTTAGAATTTTGTTATACAAGTCCAATACCGTTTTATTGGGCTTTAATTGGGCTGTGTATCGAGCGAACTCTTCATTTACGTTTTCTGATCTCACCCTTATATGTTTTTGATTGTTACAACAAAAGTAATAGGTGTATTTGCCGCCATTGCCCGAACTTGTCGCACCAGTTAAGGCACAACCACATACGGGGCAGATTAAAAACTTCCGCAAATACAAATCGAGATTTATGGCTTTGGATAGTTTGGGTGTTTTCTTTCTTTTACCGTCCAAAATCTCTTGAACTTTATAGAATGTTTCTTCGTCTATAATTGCTTCATGTTCACCGTTTACATAATATTCGGGTTCTCCTTTGTATGCTGGCACACGTATTTTGCCAATGTAGAATTTATTACGCAACATTTCAAGAAATGAACTTTCAGGTATATTATATCCTTTTCTTGCAAATTTCCTACGGATATAGCAAGGTGTTTCAATATCTTTAGCCACTTCTTTAAACATGGCTTGTATAAATGGTGCTGTATTGGTATCTATTTCTACATGGGTTTCATGTTTGCTAATACGTACATTCTTATATCCTTCTTGGTGTTTTATTAGCACATTTTCCTTTTGCCAATGTTCCATGAATACCGTCCATTGTGTCTTTTGACCTTTTGATGTTGTCGCATTGTGCCTGTATTCCAATAATAGGGGCCAGGTGTCTGAATTGAAGTCTAAAGGTGCTTCAATTGCATTTGGTTCAACTCCCGATTTAAGTAATTCTTTTAGGTTCTCACTGGCACTGATAATGTCTCGTGAATATCTATCCCACTGCAAGAATAGTAATTTGTTTACTCTACTTTTGTTTTTACGTATATAATTCATTATTCCTTGTATGACAGGACGCTTTTCAAATGTTTTAGCACTCTCATCCTCTCTGTATGGGATATTGTCAATGATATTATATCCCATTTGGTTACAATACTTCCGTAGACGTTCTTCTTGTACGTCTAAGCTGGCTCCTAATGTTTGTTCATTTGAACTTACTCTATAATATATTATTACATTTGCATTAATATATTATTACATTTGCATTAATATATTATTACATTTGCATTCATAATTCTTGTTTTTTAGTTAATGCTATTTTTTCATTCTCTATCTGCAATTCTGCTAATAGGTATAGATATTGTCTCACTATTTTTACTTTCTCATTATCGTATTTTTCTTTACCTTTATTGAGTATCGCTGCGCATTGTTCCAATGGTATCATTAGATACTGGTATTATTGTGTTGCAATGTATGATGCAACTTATTCTTACACATTCAATCAATCCACAAGACAAGGAAGTGCCTAGGCATGAATGTGCTTCTTGCCCCATATATCATTATTTGAAGTAAAAGATATTTTTTTAAGTGAATTGATGTACCAACATTGCAAATATACGACCTATAAATACAATTACCACTTTTGATGTGTAAATTATGTTAATTTGGTTAATTTACGCAAGGTGTTGATACTTGTTCCCGTCAGTTTTGAGGTATTTCGGAGTGAATACCCTCTTTTCAAGAGTCTAATTTCTTCTCCATACTCTTCCCTCATAGCCTCATCGCTTTTCGTATATCCCATTTTTCGCCCTACCTTACCACCATTATTGAGGAAATTCTGATAGCCGCTCGCTACACGTTCTCGAATGGTCTTGCGCTCCATACGTGCTACTTCGGCAAGTATAGTGATAAGAAATTGGCTCATTGGATTGATTTCTCCCTCTGGAGTAAGTGTTTCAATATTATAATTTTGAATGAATACTGATACTCTGTTTTGATTGAGTATCTCTATGGTTTGTAAAACTTGTAGGGTATCACGTCCAAGTCTGGATAGTTCGGTTATTAATACTTTATTTATATTGTGTGAGTTGATATAGCTTATCATATTCATTAGTTCTATGCGTTCTATGTTCTTTTTTGCTCCAGATACTTTCTCCGCAAATATAGCCTCAACTACCCAGTTGTTTGCTGAGGCTAATGTTCTCAAATCATTTATTTGACGTTCATAGTCTTGTGTTCCGTTGGTACTTGATACTCGTGCAAAGATTACTACTTTTTTCATGGTGTTACTTGTTTATGATGCAAAGATAGTGACGTATATTTAATATAAATCATTTATAGCGTTAAATAAGGCTAGAAATATGGTAAATATTAAATATTTATCATTCCTTTGTGGAGTAAAATATACACAATATGGATAATAAACAAGAAAGAACAGTTGTTCACGTTGAATACAACGGACAACATTACTATTTTGGCTCACTCTCTGCAATTTATACGAAATTCAGTCCTAAAGACTTGGGTATCGCATTGGGGACATTAAGAAATTATGGATTGAAAGAAGAAAAGCCGTATCAGAACTCTCTATGCACTATAAGAAAAGGTTTTTTGATAACGATGCCTAAAAAGTAAAGTAATTATTCTACATCTAATAGGTCTTTTAGCCTAACTCCTAAAGCAAGACTAATTTTATATGCGTTTTTTATCGTCAGATTGGTGCGTCCAGCTTCAATTCGCGACATATTAGCTTTTTCAAAGTTGCATTTAGCTGCCAAGTCTTGTTGACTTATTCCTTTTTCAAGCCTTATTTCCTTTATTTTGTCTCCTATTTTAATAAAAAGTTGCTGCTCATTCATTTTTCTGTAGTTATCATTTGTGATAACAAAGAAAAGGGCTTATCTTTGCAGACTGGTTATCATATATGATAACTAACAAATTCTTAATTAATAAACTCTTATAAGATGAAAAAGAATGTATTTATTTTGTTTGTAGTTCTTTTAACTACTAGTGTGTTTATGTCTTGTTCCAGTGATGATGACAATGACAATGGAAAAGTTGAAAATACCATTATTATCAATGGTAAAGAGTACCTTAATGATGAGTCTGCATCTGTGTCGTACAACTCTTATAGTCAGTCTATTAGTTTTGAGGCTGGCTTTAGTAATCCAGAAAGTCTTATGGATATAAGTTATTTTACGATTGCAAGTAATGATGCTGCTAGTGTAGATAAGCTAACCAACGGAATGGAACTTAATGCTAAAGTTAAAGAATTTGTGAAAAATACAGATTTAGGCTCTAGCTATACTTATACTACAGTAGGTGGAAAAGTCGTTGTGGATAATGTGACCTCTGAAACTATAACGCTTCGTTATGATGATTTTAAGTTCACAAAAAATGGTAGTGAATATACGATAAAAGGTAGAGTTCTTTATCACAAAAATTAATCACAATAATCTTTTAGATTAAACTGACACAAAAAAAAGTGTATCAATAGGTCTTTTGATAGATTATATTGATACACTTTTTGTTTTGATACATAAGCCTCATCAAAGTAACAGATTACGTATCTTTTCAATAGGGTTTTCGCTAGTTGAGGCTGATGTCATTGCATGATAAACCGTTTCAAACTTTTTCATTCGTTTTGTTGCTCCGCTGCGTGAACTGAATTTACTTCTAACATCCTGCTCTAGTAGTTTTAAGTCACCATTGTACCTTTCGAGAATGATTTTCATTGCCCAATTTTCGTAATCATCAAAAGTTGTGTTTGGCATATTGGCTGTAGAATTACCGAAAACCTTGTCAAATTGAGCAAGGATAGGGTTTGTATCGGAATTTAGTACACTGAATATTTTGGTATCGGTCAAATTCAGATACTTCATTATCTTTTTAGGCGTGTCTAATGTAATTTCAAATCTGGTTTTCTCTTTGAAATAGTCTATTACTGATTGTGGTTGTGATAGGCTATTTAAAAAGTCTTTATTGTGGCTGGTACATATTTCTTTTTCTTTATTATATAAGGTGATTGTCTCCGTACAATCTTTGGATTTCACATCTTTAGTAAACATAATTCCCTCTTTATCGTAATGTGCCCACTTGAAGCGTCTATAGTTGTTTACTTGCGAATTAAGAGCGTCCAGAAGATTATCACTTAGAATAAGGTTTGCATCATAAGTTACATCTACTGATGTAATTGCCCCATTTGATAAGATACTATCTACGTCAATATCACAAATATTTAGTTGGTTTATATTGGTTAGACATTCTTTGATAGTATCTCTTGAAATTAAGTCTGGATATTTTTCTTTCAAAATCTTACTGGAAAATTCAAGAGTTAAGGTTTGTTTTATATAACTGACAGCTATATAAAGGTTATAAGGTATATTTATATCATCTTTAGAACTATAAAATATACCTATTTTCTCTCCACTACGTGAATGAAACATTTCATTAAACTTCACTTTAGTATTGAGAAGATATTTATAGTTGGATTTAATTTTAATTCTATCAAAAGTGATTAATCGTTTCGTTTCATATTGCGATGTCATTAAAAAATTAAAGTTATTCTTTTATTCTTGTGGGAAATGTACTCTGTAGGCTACAATTTCCCCCTTTGATAATGGAGTATATCAAAGGACTATGAAAAGAGAGGGGATTATTGCCCCTCTTTTTCTGTCTTGTCACTTGAGTTGTCATCTGGTTTGACTGGTATAGTCTTCCAGTAATTACTCATGCCTTGTGATATTGCTTGGATATGCGAAGCTGACTTGCTTCTACCTCTTAATGATTGACTGATTTTCGCTTTGGTATCGTCTCCAAGATTACGATACATTCTTTTTCCTATATTATCCATATTAATTGATTTTATACTAGATAAATAGTAAAATGAAGTAAGAATGTAAAGAATAGTAGGTTGATTTCACAGAAAAAATATCTGGACCAGAAAATTTAGATACAGAGTCGTTTGTTCTTATTAACCATACCTGCTAAAATAGGGTATTTTAAGAGCCGAGTTACGGTGCTATGTCTTGTCTATTAATCACATAAGAGATAAACCTTAATTCACTTACAAACTAATATGTTATTTACCATACTTGCTTTGTATCATTAAATATTTTATCTTTGTGGTTGAGAAATAGTTAATTTGAAATGATGTAATCCAAATATAAAAGGTTGGCTTTTATAATGGTATCAGTTCCCGTAGTTCCCAAATTAAATCCAAATCATGTAGGAATTGGTTCGAGAACAGAACGGTTAAGGGTACCACGAAAAGCTAAGAATTGAGCAATCAATTACTTAGCTTTTTTGTTATAGGGTATTTCTTTCTAATGTGCACTACCAGAAGGTTTTCGATATTTTCTATAGACTGTGTTATTTGCAGCAAAAATACTAAAAAGGTGCAATTCATCGTAAAAGTGAATTGCACCTTTTCTTATCTCTCAGCATCATTTATCCCTTGCCTACCTTTATCCAGGTTGCTTTCTTCCATAGCCATTCTAATGGACCCTGGCGATGTGAACGAAGCCACCAGTTACAAAAAAAGTATTGTAAAAAGAATACGCTTACACCAATAAGGATACACGCTGTAATGCCTGTATGCAGATAAAGTCCTAATCCCCAGTTGTAAAACAAGAACCCTCCGATTAAAGATTGTGACAGGTAGTTGGTCAAGCTCATGCGTCCATAAGGTGCAAATTTATGAAGAACATTCTTAAGGGTTGTCAGGTAATAAACCAGTATGATACCTGCAAACATGATTCCTGTAAATGCAATATTTGACAGTGACTTGCATAGAAGGACAGAAGGTACAAGTAGTGCTTCGCGACTTATAAAGTCGGGGAGTATATTTATCAAACCATAAATGGGGAAAAAGGCGGTAACGGCTATGATGAATACTTTAATCCAGATTTTTATATTCTTTTCTGAATAGAGAAACGCGTTGCTACGCCCAATTATCATACCTACCATAAACAGACCGGCGGTTTGAGTAACTCTTCCGTGTAATAGCATCCAACCCATGTTGGCAACATTACCCGTCCATATGGCAGTTTTGCACATTTCGAGGAAAGAACCTTCTTTCTGAGCTGTATTGACTAACTCCCAGTATGGAGCATCAAGATCAGCATTAATAACATAGTCGGGGTTGATAAGTGCATAAATTATTTGTCCCAATTCAATAGGTTGAAGTAGAAGAATGACTGCTATGATCGTGACTGTTCGGGTAGAGAGTCGGCAGACTGCGATCAGTACATAACCAAGCAAGGCGTAGAGTACCAATATTTCACCCGGAAATAAAGCCGAATTAATACAAGCTATAAAAAGAAGTAATACTAATCGCCAGGCAAACCGCCCACGAAAATCTTTCCCTTTAAGTTTTTGTGAATTGTCTTGAATAAAAAAACTAAATCCAAAAAGCAATGCAAAGATGCAGTATGCCTTACCGGAAAAGGTGAAAAATACACTATCCCCAATTACCCTATCCGTAAATATCAGAAAGTTACAGGTCTCTTCCGGAAAGCTATTGAGGCTAAACCGTTCGATAAAATGGATAAGTGTAATTCCCATTACAGCGAACCCACGTAGCACATCAGCTATTTCTATACGATTATTATGGGGCAATGTGTTAGATAAATGCATGCTTTTTAGAATTTAAAATGTTAACGTACTTTTTCAGATGCAAATTTAACGCAGCCCTTTTATAGTTTTGGAAAAATACTGTTCAATAAAGAACAAAATATGACTTTTGTGTGCTTTGTATGATTGATAATGCTGTTTGTCTTTTATAGTTAGCCTGTTGATAACTTCCTGAATATTAATGTAAATAATGAAATAAAATGCTATGTTGGTCTTATTAAATAGAAACAACTTGTACTGAATACATTTCTAATGAAAGGTATACATGCTATTGTTTTGTTTAATTTGTGAGGGGTTAGTCCAAATTTAATTTTGTAGTGTGGGTTAATAAAGTATAACTGTTCATTGACGATTTGATAATCAGTCTGTTTTACTACTCTTCGAAACATTTCTATTGTACATCGGGTGTATTTGATAGTTAATAACTCTTTGACTGTGCTTTCTTGTTCGCTGAATAATTCCAATATCCGTTTATACAACATACGAGGTAGTAAATGTATAAATGGCATATGAGAGATAATCTTACTTCTTGCAATTTGCTGATGTCCGCCGAATGGCATTTGCCAGGCAGGAAAAGCAATGAAGATCATTCCGTTAGGCGATAGATATTTTTTTAAGTTGCGCAGAAATTGCTCCTTGTTGTCGATATGTTCTATTACATCATGTATGAGAATAAGCGGGAAATGTTTCTGTAGATCTTTTAATAAGAAGATATCAGAAGCGATGAAAGTTCCTTTTTGCCTTTTAGTGATGAAGAAGTTTTGTGCCTGTTCAATTCGGGATGCGGCAATATCAATTCCAATGACATCACAACCTAGCTCGGCAAAGGGAAGCAGATTCCCTCCTTCGCCACACCCTACTTCCAATACTTTGTTTGGCAGATTTCCAGTATATTCTTTAATATAAGGAATATAATAATTTCTCGTAGTCTGAGCTTGTTCCTCAAAATAACGTTCACGGTTTGTATGTCGTTTCTGCATCTGATTTGTCTATTGTTTCTAACTGTTCTATAGTTATGATAAACTATCAGCCGGAAGACTGCATGGAGAATGAATTTTTTACCAAGAGAAACGAATGCCTACAGGAACAGAGAACGTAACCGGATGTTCTTTTCGGATTGTGCGCAATGAACTTCCATCGGGAATATAGTAATTAATGGTTGGCTCTATATAGATGCTGGTGTGAGGTGTAAAGTGGTATTGTACACCTGTACTCGCATTGATTGACCATTGCAAAGGTACATCTAATGACTGGTAACCCAAATTAATGGGGACACTATCTGTGACATGAGAAGTATGCAGAGTTCCTTTTATCGGGATTTCCATTTGTAAACCGGCTGTTGAGTAAAATGAGAATTGTTTATAATTCCCAAAACGGTAGGAAATACGGAGAGGAATACCTATGTAATGGAGCTTCTGGGTTTTCTGAATCCGATATTCCTTTCCTGTGGTGAACTCTGATTTTAAATAAATATATTGTAATCCGGTTTCTATACTCCAGTGGTTATTCAACTTTTTGTTCAATGCTAGTCCGATAGTGATGGGGCTATTATGGTGTTGATGTTCTATAATTCTTCCACTGTTGTTCTTGGCAATTGTCATTAGCGTAAGCGAGTCTCCTAAGGTTCCTTCCTGATTGCGGGTGTTTAAATAGTCATAATATTCTTCCCAAGTATTGACTTGCTGGGGGAGACCGCTTTCCAAACCGTCAGAGTGTGGTGTTGTCATCAACTTGTATAGGTTTTGTGCCAGTTGTGGTCCGACTGACCCTGCCAACATCATTTTCCATTTCCCTATTTTCTTTTTGGGGAGTGAAGTGAATTCTTGGCTTGAATATGAGAATGTAATAATTTTCTCTGCATGCTCCCATGTAAAAGATGGTTTGGCAACAGGCTGTTTCTCTACTGAGTCTTTTATTTCAGAAGTGGTAGATAATCCTGTTGCACTTGTGTCTAATGCTAATCGGGGGAGGTTTGCTAAAGTAGTATTAAAAGGGGGTTCTTCTTTGTAGTGAGAGATATGTCCGGAAGAGGTAATGCTCTCATTTTCTTCTTTCTTATCTAATTTCACTTTCCGAATGACATTGTTAGACCAATGATTATCTTTAGTCTCTTTTCTTTTCCAGTATAGATAGTCGTGTATCGTTGGGAAAAAAAATAAAATCACTAGTATAAGAATCAGCCTGTAATCAGAAATCATCTTTTTAAGTAAGACTTTTGCCCTGAATAATTGAGAAGAGGAGGAGTGGGGAGCTATATTCAACAGTTTACCTATTTCCTTGTGAGATAATCCCTCCAATACAGCTAACTTGAAGATTTTGCTGTATCCTTCTGGCAATTTCTCTACCATTTCTGTTATTTTATCATAAGGAATAGAATCAGATGATAGCGAATTGTCAATAGGCTCCTCGTTTTCAGGGATATCAGATAAGGGAATTGCAGAGTTTGTACTCTTTTGGTTGAGATACCTTAATGAAATATTCTTCATAATTATTCCCATCCAGCTTTCCAGTTTTTCGGGAGTACGTAATGTCTTAATCGAAGTGAAAATGACAATGAATCCGTCGTGTAGAAGATCTTGTGCGATTTGTTTATCAGGTATATAATGAAGGCATATTCTCATCATCTTTTTCGAATAGGTTTTATAAAGTAGACTTAATGCCTGCTCATTCCCTTTTTTACATAAATCTACAAGTTCTTTTATATCCATGTGCGTGTATTATTTTAATATGATGAATAGAAACCGAAAAGACTGCATGCTTTTTCGGTTTTTAACATCTTGTTTTTTGCGGATATGAAGAAACTTTTTGTTGATAAATTGAACTTGAATCCATAAAACTTTGACGAACTTTCAATTATTATGCAATCTTTGTGCTCTATACATTTTTTATTTCCCGACAAACTGCTAACTTTATCATCATTATTATAATGACATGTGAATAGTCGGTTGTACCATTATTTAAATCTCGTTTATGGGTAAATACAAATTTATAGAAGAAAGAGTGGAAACAATGTCTTTGTCGGAGCTTAAGATATTCTTGAATATACTGAAGAGCAGATCTAAGGAATTGATGTCAACTCTGGAGTCAGTAAGGGGAATAAAAGATTTGGAGGCTGTTTGTAAATCAACTCAGAAACTAAACAATCGTGTTTCTGAGTTTGACGGAGGATCTTTTCTTATATTAGTGGTTGGACCCGTGAAATCAGGAAAATCTACTTTAGTAAATCTCATAGCACATGCTCACGTCAGCCCCACTCATTTCTTGGAGTGTACGGTGCGTCCGTCTATTATTTCAAAAGGACAGGAGGAATCCATTACCCGTATTTTTTCTGTTGCTGATAAAGCCAGAAAGGTAGAACAGTTTGATTCGGTCATTGATAGCCTGCGCGGATTTGAAAAACTGGAAAACATTTCCGAGATAAGCATTGAAAAGAAAGAATTGAATGATGCTAATCTGGAGGAGTGTGTTTCGTTAGCTTTGGAAGAAAGCGTGATAAATACAGATCATACGCTGGTGACATCCATAACAACTTCCGGTGGGGAGCTTTTGAAAGATAATATATTTCTGGTGGATATGCCCGGACTGGATGGCGGGTATGCGAATTTGGATAATCCTATTTATGAAACGATCTCTCAAAGGGCAGATTTCGTGATATTTGTGCAAAGTTCAAATTCTGCTATATCGAAGGTTTCCAATCGTTTTCTGAAGTTGCTGCAGGAGAATAATCCGAAAGTTCCGGTTTGTCTTCTACATAATGTGTTTGAAGCGGCTTACTGGCATTCGGAAGAGGAGAAGCAGGCTGTAATTAAGGCACAGGTAGAATTTGCCGAGAATGAAATGGGCAGACGTAACTTCCAGTTGAAGGAGAATATATATAGTTTGAACTTGGGAAAAGTGGCGGATGCTGCCAGCTATGAGGGAATGGAGGATCTTCAGGAAGAAGCTGCGAAATTTCAGAGATTTGAGAAGGATTTGTATGGCAAGGTGATCTCCAATAGTACTGATATACGTCTGAGAAGCGTAATCGGAAGAACGCTGAATCAGTTGGAAAAACTGGATAATTTAGTTGGAGAATCAATTGCTCAACAGGAAACAATCGATATAGAATATCAGGCTGCAGCAACTTCGTTTGACGAGTTACTCCGTCAGGCGAGTGAACTTAGTTACGATGGGAGCGATTTTAGAAAAATGGTGCAAGTCTATATGGATGATGATTTGAAAGAGTTTACTGAAATCGTTAGGGAGTATTATGATTCCGGATGCAATTCCGCATTTGCCGGTGGAGCGAAAGGGAAAGATGCGACACGCAGCCTTGTTACAAAGTTTATGACTGATTCGTCAGCGGCGATAAAAAGTAAATTCCTTGATTCCCATGAACATAGTCTGGCCCGGCAGTATTTGCGGAAACTCTCTAACTTGAAAGATGATGCGGCTTTTATAGAGAAGATGAATACTTTTCTGAAGCAGAAAGGTTGTGCACCTTTTGACTCAGTGCCGCAAGTGAGGGATTTTCCGGCGGTCGATTTTGATTTGCAGGGAGCTTTTGATGTGAAGAATATTAGTAATCCGACTGTTCCGCATATCGGAATACCCAATCCGTTTGGGACTTATTCGACAATGGAAATTCAGAGTTTTCTGAGGAAAGCGATGGAATGTATCACCGGAATCGATCATACGCATACCGGGAAAACGATCAAAGGATATCTTCAGCTGACTGTCGGGAAGAGTATATATAAGGCGGCTAATGACCTTTACGATCAGTATGTGCCTGTACGCAAACAAAGTATCATTGATTTTTTGGAACAACAAAAAACAATGTATCTGAATGCGCTGGTGTCTGATAAAGAAGAATTTGACAGGAAGGATGCGTTGCTTCGGTCAATAAATGCACAAGTTCAGAGTTTTAAGGATTCAATAAGATAAGAATAAGCCAATGAAACGAAATTTATTAATTATCACACTCCTGTTTTTGGGCTCTTTTGTGATATTATTGTTGGGTAACGTCATTATTATAGGTGAGAAAATAGCTTCCTTGTCGCATGTCGCGTGGGCAGAGTATGCTTTTTACGCCTTGATTCTGGTTGTATTTTATGTTGTCGTTATACGTCCGGTCGTTCGGGTACATCGTGCTCCGCAGATTCCGGCTTTGTCTATTGATGGGGAGTGGAATACTGCACAACTTGTTGCGTTTGGACATAAACTGGCGGATAACTGCAATTATATACCTAAAGATAAGTCCTGTCCCGAGTTGAGAAAACTGCATCAGCAGAGATTGCGTGAAGATTTGGAACGCTATGCAACGAGTAAGGAAGAACTGGTGCAAATCATAAGCGAAGAGTTGAAATTGCGCATTGAAGGGGGAGAACTGAAAGAAACTTCAGGTCCGCATATAGAGGATATGTATTCGGTTCGTATCATCGGTATCAATCGTCGTATTATAGAATGGGCAAAATCTGTCTTTATGATTACGGCTATTTCGCAGAATGGAAAGCTGGATACGGTATCCGTGCTTTATATGAATTATAAAATGATAGAGGATGTGATTATGGCTTCCGGCTTCCGGCCTACGAGGCAGCAGTTGTTCCGGCAGTATGTCAATATCCTGGTTACTTCATTAATGACATTCGTTGCATCCGAAGTCTTTAAAGATATGGGTTCGGTTGCCCCTTTCGGTTCATTAGCAGATCAATCTTCGGATGCAGCGTCCGATATTGACATTTCCGATGCTTCTGTTGACGGAGCCGATGTAGATTTGGATGACATTGGTGATACTGTTTCGGGAGATACCGGCTTTTTGAGTATTCTGTCTAATGTGAAAATTCCGGGTGTAGTCATCGGTTCGATATGCGATGGTATCGTGAATTCGTTGATGACCTTGCGTATCGGTTATGTGACACGTAACTATCTGATTGATGGAATGAATTCATTAAATGGAATCAAAGCTAAAAGAAAAGCAAAGCGTGCAGCTGTGAAAGAGGCTCTGAAGTCTTTGCCCAAAGTTGTCGTGGTAGGTACTTCTTTCGTGGGAAAGGGGGCTATGAACATTATTCTGAATATTATTGGCGGGAAGAAAGTGAAGGAAACTGATAAAACTTGATTTTCTCTTTCAACCTGTCACCGCCTCCTGAAACTCTTTATTCATCAGTAATGTATGCTGGTGATAGGTCGCAGACCATCTGTCACTGATCTATCACCTGTCACCGTCTGCACACACATATATTTATTCTCTTTTTGCTTTAATCCGTACCACCCGATACACATTACCTCGTTTGGTATGCACAGAAGGCACCCGATTCTTTTGTAATATTCTTCCGAACTGAATAATATTGCAATCGGATACGCGAATCTTGCTATCATGTTGCACCTGCTCCAGAATTTCGATGGCAAGGAATTGTTCGCATTCTTCTCCTTCTGTGGCTGCCCGGAAATACTCATGGAATAATTGTTCTGCAATTGGCATCACCTGGAACTCCTGGTTACTTTCATTCATCACCTTCTCATCTTCCGGATCAAACCAATACCGTTCCCCCTTGTATAGATCATGCATCGCTTGTGCATAGAGCTGTTCGTAATCAATTGGGGAACAATCGATCGGTCCGGTCACATCGACAACAATATAACGGCGGCTACCGGAAGTGTCCGTCAGCAGGTCTTTGTGATTGCTCGTCCCAATGAAGGAGGCGTAACGACGCATCTCTTGCGTAGCCGTACCGTGTGGACGGCGGACATTGACAATCGGTTTCTGAAGAATATGTTTCAAAAAAGCCTGTTGATTCACTCTGTTCTGGTCAAATTCGTCCATATTGATCAGTGCGAACCGATTGAGGGATATCTCGGCATCCCGTTTGTTACTGAAATCAATGCGGTCCGTGTAATATGCCTGTAATTCGGGAGGAAGTAAACTCCGGCAAAAAGTAGACTTCCGGTAAGCCTGCGGACCTACGAGCAATGGTACAGTGCAGTTCGCATATTTCCGGTCTGTCTGCCGCCAATGTGCCACCATATTCAGAAACCAGCGATAGAACAAGTCCGCCCAATGTCGGTTGTTGCAGGGAACCCGGGCTGCTATTTCGCGAATCCGGTCGTGCCCGTCCCAACGTACATCCAGTCCGAAGAGAAAATCTTCGATCGGATTGAAAATCGGAATCCGGTCGGAGTCCAGATAACGGACCACATCCCTGTCCCAAAGGCTGAGTCCTTCCAGCCTTGCGTTCATGGCGATACTGTTTCGAACACGGCTACTCAGGGGACGGAAGTAGAAACAAAACGTATTCCGTTCCCGATATTCCGTTACTGTCGTCATCGTATTGTAACGGAATTCGTATCTGCGTTGCATAAATTCTTCCGTTCGCAGCTCTAGTTCCTGTTCTGCCGATAGGGGAGATTTTTTGCCGAAGCCTTTGGCGATGGTGTATACACTCTGTACTGTCTGGCGGATCAGAAACTCTTTTTTCTGCCTATATAAATGAGCGATTGCCCAACGGGCGGTTTCTTCTTCCGGTATGCCTGCCTGGAAGCAATTTTCGGCTAACTGAACCAATAAAGGCTTCAAGTCTTCATCGGATCGGGGATATATCCCCGGCTGAAGTTCGCTTAAAGATTGGCATGCCTTGTTTAAAGCCACTTCGAAGAGCGCAGACAATGTTTCAAGACTGTCATATCCGGGGATCAATCGCTTGAATGGCGATGTTTCCGCCTGTACGGCTTCTTGGTAGGTCGTTTCCGAGGGCATTTCCATTGGCTGGCGCATATACATAATGGTGGAGTCGGGATTGTAATAAAGTTCCGGGTCGTATGTTTGCCGGCAAAATTGCTCTAATGCCGGATTTTTCAATTCAATGGAATAGGAGAGTATCGGCTGGTATAAGCTGACAGCTTTTCTATAGGCATGCGCTTGAAAGATTTCCGCTTCTTCCCGGTTTTTGGGAAGTGATTTGTCCGGTCGTGTGAACCGTACCCATATTTTTACGGAATGTCCGCTGGAACCCATGAAAGCAAGATAAGTCTGCGAAAGCTCTTCCGCTTCCTGCTTCACCCGGTTCACTTCCATCAAGTTTGCCAGATGATTGACTTCTATTTGTATGATTCCGTTGTATGCGGTCATCTGTATGCCGTTGGCCGTTTTGCGAAAAGCTGCAGCCGGGATGACTTTTGCCAATTTCTTGGCGTCGTCCAGCTTGGCGTCCGGTGATGCGTAACGTATGCTTGTCCGTAGATTGCTGATCGGTTGGGCTTTCGTCTCATGCTTCATCGCTTCTATTTGTAGGTTTATGTCCAACGTTCGCATGGTTGGTGTCCCTCCGTTGTCCCGCATCAAAGTAAGTTTCATAATGAATGTGTCTGTAAAATGATCTAATTATTGAATTTGTTATTGTTAATGTCTTTCTTCCGGAAGGCATGTAAAGGTACGCTTTATTATTCGGCTTTACAAATGTTTGTGTTGTACATTTCTTAAAGTTTTTTGTATACCGGTTGGTTCGTTGTCTATTATAGATTTGTGTGTAGTCTATTAATAGAAAAGTTCCTTTCTTCCTATTGCAAAGTTCCTTTCCTCTAATAGTAAAGTTGTTTTTGTTCGCTTACAAACTATAAACGCAAGTTTCAATTATATAAATGAAACCTTTGTTTTTATAAATGAAGCTTGTGTTTATAAAAACAGAGCTTACGTTTGTAGTTTGCAATAGGCAGAAAGGAAGTTATCTATTAGAGTAAAGTAAGTTTAGTTCTAATAGAGTGGAACTTATCTACCAATACTCTAGGTGATAAGTATTAATGTTTTGGATGATACAAGTGGTGATAGGTGATAGATGTGGTGATAGGTTCGGATAACCTGTCATCTTGTCTGCAAGTGCGATGAATAACTGTATGTGGAGTGACGGGTGATAGGTGATAGAGAAAAATGAGAAAATAATCTATCTATTGAAGTTAGTGGTTATAGCCCGAAACTTACTCTGGTGCTTTTTTTGACGTGTATTTCCTGTGTCGGATGACTCTCCATCATTCCGGACTCTATTTGTTGAATTGCCCTTTTGGCTTTATAAGCGAACTTTCCTTTGGGATATTGTCGCAGATATTTCTCATAATCGGTTATGGTCTGACAATTGAGGAACATGCGTTCTTCATCTTTTCTTTTGGCTTTTTTTGTGTCAGGAGCGGGGTAAACTATTTCTACTTTAGGCTTTGGACGTGACCAAGAAGGATGCTTTACTACTATTTCTTCCTTTTTAGGTTGTTCCGGTTCTATAGTATCTACACTTACTGGTGCGATTACTCTATTCTTTTTTATTTCTTTTTTAATGCTGTCTTCTACCAGCATACAAATTTTCTGTTTTACAAACTCTGCATGAGATGAGGCAGGATAACGATTCAGGAAATGTCGGAAATCCTCTGTTGTCCGGCAGGCGTTATATCTGCGCTCTTCCTCAATACTTCCGAAGAATGCGGAAACTCCTTTGATCAGCATGAATAGGAATAATATGCCAATAATAATCCATCCTGCCATGCGTTTGTTTATAGTGGAGAGACGAATTCTTTTTTGTAAACGTGATGGCGCTGGTGGGAGTGGAGGTGTTGAAGCATGTACCGCTGATGGTGAGTGCGGATGATTTACTTCTTGCCTTAGCATAGAGTTAGCATAGTTATAAGCTTGCTGAGCAGTGGGACGATCCCATGTGTTAAGCGAGAGGCATGCATGAAGAAACTGGTCCAGTTGGGGAGAATAGCCGTTATCTAAGGCTGGGATACGTGCACCATTCAGTTGGACACAACCACCCATACCTTCCCATAAAATGTGACCGGTCAGCAATTCGTAAATACTCATGCCTAAAGACCATATGTCGCTGGTACCTGCAATAAATGGTTTCTCAGAAAAGTGTTCCGGTCCCATATAAGCAAGTGTTCCGGAACTTTTTACTTTGTTAGTGCTTTTACGGAATGTATGCTCTAATTTGCGGCTAATGCCGAAGTCGGAAATGATAAATTTACCATCATCACCGATTAGAATATTATCGGGCTTTATATCTTGATGGATGATTGGCGGGTTTTGACTGTGCAAGAACATGAGTCCACATGATACGTCGCGTATGAAATGCCAGATTTGCTTTTCGGACATTTTGCCGATCAAGGTAGCGGAGGAACCATTAGAACAGTAAGGCATTATCAGAAACGGACATCTTTCAAATACATCAAAATGATTAAGATGTAATAAGTTGGGATGATGTAATTTATAGGCAAGTTTGAACTCTTCCCGAAAGTCTTTTATGCCGTTATCATCCAACAGGCCATAAAACTTTATGGCAACTTCTACATCTGCCAATGTGTTTCGGGCTAACCAGACTTCTCCGAAGCTTCCTGTGCCTAATTTTTTCTCCAGCTGATAGTGTTCAGCAAATATGTCACCACTGTTGAACTGCATGTATTTTGTTTGTCAATCTGGTTGAGGAGAGATTGTTGAGGTATCTGTTTCTGTAACAATGACTGTATCCGTCGGAAAAATCTTAGCTTTCCACTTTGCGGATAGCTGTGGGTTTTTATAAAGATAACCTCCCAGTAACAGGGCTAAGACAAAAAGTAATAGAACTATTTTCCGGAATTTATGGTTATTCGGTTTGCTGAATACAGTGTTGTTCAGATTAGCTTTGGGCTCGTCCGTCTCTTTCTGGATAATATGACAAAGTACTATCGTTACATTGTCATATCCGCCGACAGCAAGAGCGGCTTCTATCAGTTGGTCTTTACAGACCACCAAATCATTTTGATTTTCCTCGATGATTTGCATAATCTCTTCGTCGTGGCACAAACCGCATAGACCATCGCTGCAAAGCAGAAAAATGTCATCGTCCTTTAGATTGTAAGAGCGGAAATCGGGATTGGAACGATTGGTCGGATCACCTAAACAACGAGTTATGACATTGTTGTAAGGGTGGTCAAAAGCATTCTCCGGATCCAGTTTTCCTTGATCGACCAAGTCTTGTACGTAGGAGTGGTCCTTGGATAGACGGCAGAATCCCGAATTGGCATTGAAAACATAGCAGCGACTATCACCGCACCAACAAATATAGGCTTTTTCATTTAATATCCAGGCAATGACAATAGTAGTACCCATGCCTTGGGTACTACTATCTTCTTTACTTGCATTGACAATATTTAAATCAGCGGCTTTGACTGTCTTGGTCAAGAATTCTTCAATAGCTTCTTCTGTGACCATCTCATCTTCGAGTGTTACGATGTTTTCCAGCTTTTCTGGCGTAAATGCGTTTTGTACCGTCTCAATGGCAATGGCGGATGCAACCTCTCCGGCGTTAGTACCACCCATTCCGTCGGCTACTACCAGTAAAGTGCCATACTTACCTAAAGGAATGGTTTCGGAAGATTGAGGAATGATCCATTCCGATTGGCTTAAATCCCGGTTTACTACAAAGTTGTCTTCGTTGTTTTTCCTGACTAAACCAACATCAGTGCCTGCCGCTAATTTAATTTTTATCTCAGACATAATTTTTATTTTATATTTCCTATTGGAACTAAACGGTCTTTGCCCTCTATACTACCTACCATGAAGCCGATTACCTGATATGTTCCATTTTCCAGAAGGAATGCTGGAGAACCATAATATCCAGGTTCCGCCACGCGGTTTTGTAATACGATAGTTCGGTATTTTGTATCAGAAATATTAGTGTGGTCGTTGAAGTGTGCCGGAGTTAGATTATGAATGTCAGCATAACCTGCATAGCCTACCATCTGTATTTCAGTTCCTCCATTCATGTTGTTTGCTGCTGTTGTATCAAAAGGAAGACCTTCGCCGAAAGTACCTTTACCTCTAATATATGCCCAGCTATAGGCAGCAGGAGTCACTATACTGACTTGTACATAGTTTCTACGTTTATAAGCTAGCTTTATACCATGCTCTCTTAGTTGTACCCTGATTGACTTTTCCACCTCTATTTCAGTAAATGTGGTGTCATATAATTGGTTTCTGCTAAAGTCTGCATTTGTGAATGTTAAAGGTTTTCCTGTTCCCTTGGTGCTATAAGCACGATAATGTAATATTATGTTACATCCGGCTCCTCTGTATATGGCCAGTAGTCTACGCCATGAATCTTTCCATTCGGTATTAGAGAAAATCCATGGCTCAACGTTTTGTCTGTCTGTAACAAATGTTCCGTCAGATAGCATAAAACCGGTTCCGCAAATAATATCTGATACTTGTATGCCCGGATCGAATTTTGTGCCATTATATTCGATTTCAATATGGTCAACTTTGATTGTATAGATATGATCGTAATAATCTTTCAGATCTCCCGAAGCATTATGATCTTGTTCTTCTACCACATCGGACTCTACATTATCTTGATGAGTCCTCGCCTGTTGAGTTGTCTGTGGCTTATAACTGGCTTCTTCTACTTCTTCTGTTGCATTTTCGGCAGCTATGGTACTTGAAAGATTGTCCAAATCAGATTTTACTTTATAGAAACTGGCATTTACATTGCCTAATTGATTATTTACATTAGCTAGCTGTGACTTTAATGCTTCTGTATTTCCATCGCTAGTTCGTAATTTAGCTTCTAGTTCCCGTTGTTGTGTTTCTAAAGCCGCACGTTCAGTTCCTAGTGAATCCAACTGGTTCTGATACCCTCTTAGTTGAACTTCTTGTTGTTCTGTTTTCTGAGCCAGTAAGTCATTTTTTACCCCCAAACTATAATTCCATGCAGCCAGACCGGCAACAGCCAATACGAAAACAATCCCCATAATAGTTAATGCCGTTTTGTAGGGGCGTAAGGCTTGCTTACGGAAAAGACTCATTCTTTCTGTCAAACCGATACTGGAAGTTAACGCTTGGCGCCCTTGTGGAACTATAAATCCCAAGCGTGGTCCTCCTACAGATAATTGTATCTCATCTCCGGTTTGTAAATAGTAAGAACCATTAATCGGATGTCCGTTTACTAATGTCGGATTGGAGTGTGAGAGATGAATTAGTTTCCAATTTTCACCATCACGTACAATTGCAGCGTGTTTGCGGCTCACTGTTTCGAAACTTTCATCAAAGCGTACTTGGCAGGAGGCATCTCTACCCAGCTCTACTTGATCGACAATGATTTTTTGAGATTCGCCTGCCTGATGATACTTTGATGGAGTCTTATGCTCCAGAATGAAGTAAGTTCTGCCTGAGGCACCCATCAATGCTCCCATACCGGCACCTACTGAGCCGGCTAGGGTACGTTTGTAATTTTGTGTATCCATACTACTTAATATATAGTTAATAGTTTTCAAATCTCATTTTTACGTCTCCAATAGATATGATATCGCCAACCTTTAGCCTGTAACCTTGTTGGGTGACTTGTGCAGAATTGACATAAGTGCCGTTGCTGGACTCCTGCCATACTTTTTGCTCTTTTTGCCATTGTCCGTCCCGAATAATCCAATGGTCACCGGAAGGTGTCGTTTCCAGTGTACAATGATGGCGTGATACATAAGTACTTTGCCGCTCTGTTACAGGCAGCAGATTATCAGGCTCTCTGCCGATAGTAAGTATTCTGCAACCATGTGTGGCAAATTCGCTTAGTTGATAAAGCTTTCCATATTCTTCGCCATGCATGATACGCATGCAAAAACCTTGGACAGTTTGTGGTGGGCAATATCCCCTTTCCATAGGGACCTGTTGGGTCTCCGGCAGATATTTCAAAACTTCCTTGACGGATTGAAAGCGGTTTTTAAAATCGGGATTCAGACACCCTGAAAAAAGTCGATCCCATTCTTTCCCGTTTTTTATCTGTACTAACTTCCGGCGGTTCCAGTCTCCATCTTTTCCTCGTTTTTGGTATAGAGCCAATTCATTATGACTGGTTAATTCACCAAAGGGCAGGCTACCGGTCAAAAGTTGGAAGGCCAATACTCCAAAAGAAAAAATATCTGTAGTAGGTAAAACTGTGGCTTCACCTCGCATACGGTTCACTTGTTCGGGGGGCATATAGGCATAAGTTCCGAATATTTGATTGGGCTTGCCGAAAATGTTACGTTCCGTCATACGTTTATTTCTATCGCCCGCTATACCGAAGTCTGTCAGTGCAGCTACTCCATTGCTCTTAAAAAGAACATTCTCCGGTTTTAAGTCACGGTGGACTTTTCCTCTGATGTGTAAAGAATGTAGGCCAAGAAGGATTTGTTGGCAAATCAAAGGGATTTTACTGTTTTGAGAGCCTAAATAGGGTGTCAGATCTCCTCCCGGGCAATACTCCATGACGATATAGGGATTGCCTCCAACCGTACCATAGTCTATAGAACTCACCAAGTATTCACAGTCTATCTGCCCTGTTTTGAATTCCATTTCGAAACGATCTGTCAATGGTTTCCGTATTTCGGGTGGAACCTCCCAAAGTCTTAATAGTTTCAGCGCATAGTCCTTACCTGCGTTGTCCGTAACTCGGTATACTTTACCGAAAGAACCTTCGCCTAATGTTTTGGAAACCCGATAACGGTTATCGATGTATTCTCCTACATTATAATCACATCTATCGACAGATTGGTTGGTCACAATAAATCACTTTCAAATTTAAATCTTCGGTCACCTAATACGATAATATCATCAGGTATGATCTCTATTTTTCTGTTTGCCTGAATAAAGGTTGTTCTTAGTTCACTCCGGTCGAGCAGATACCAATGCCCATCTTCGAAAACTATTTCTGCTTGTTCCTTTGAGGTGATAGTCCGGTTGGATACTTCTGTATTTTCCCGGTTCAAAATGATCGATTTTCCTTCATATTCCATTTTTTCTGAAGGAATGTTCTCATTCTCTTCCGGAATGATGGTTAAAGAACAATGAGGTGTAATATCTTCCGGTTCTGTTTCTGCTATATTTTTTATCTGTCGTCGGATAGTGGGACGATGTACACGGACACCACAATGCGGGCAAAATGAGCAGGTAATATCTATCTCTTTTCCGCATTCCTGACAATTCATTTTATCTTCCGGCAAGAAAGATGTTTTTTCTTCCATTTTTTTATGTTCGTCGTCTGCGGAATTATCGGCTCTTTCCAGAGGTGTCCCACAGCAAGGGCAGCTTGTAAATTCACCTACTATCGGATAACTGCAGTTCGGGCATTCTGTAGCAGGCTGTGTGATAGCAGAATGGGTATCGGGCTCATTCAAAGTGGGGAATACAACAGTTTTTCTGCACTTTTCTCTATTAGGATTTGCATTTAGCACTGTGGGTTTGGGGATGGCTTCTCCATAACCTTCTCTTGACACAAAATCATTTTGATTGTTGGCGTAACCAGTCGAAATACTCAATAGTTGTCCACATTTTAGACAGACCGTTGTATCAGATAGATTGTCCCAACCACAATTCATACATCTCATAAGAACTTATTTTAATTGTTGAACCACTTAAAGTATAAATAAGTCGACGCCTAAGATGACGATTCATGTATAGTCATCTCTAATCATCTTAAAATATACCTCCTTTTTTCTGTGAGAGGATGGCGGAAGAAATTTCTCCTCCTTTCGTCTTTAGTATCAAAGTTCCTTCTTTGGCTTTTTTGGTTTTACCAACTTTTAGAATCAGTTTGTCACTGTCCTTTGCTATGACTTCGCACCAACTTGGAATATTTATTACTTCCCATTCTGTATTCGTCTTTATTGGTAATTCTTTAATTTCGCCTTTGGAACCGAACTCCAATTTGTCCAATGCTATATTGATGAATTCTTTTTGACCACTTTGAACGACCTTGACTGTTTCTTCCATTTTCCCGTTGCTAATGGTAACAGTGGCTTTACGTTCAGAAGTCAGTTGGTTTATTTCACAACTTACAGATAAGTTTTTTCCATGAGGAATCACTTTACACCAGTTTGAATCTGAAGTTGCCGTCCATTCTTCCGGAGCACTATCTACTTTGATGTATTCGGCTTTTGTCGTCTCGTAGCCAAATCTTACAGAATCTGGGGTAATGGCAAGTCTGGTAACTTCGATGACAGGGGCAGGAGTGGACTTGGGAGCCGGTTTGAGTTTCTCCTCGCATTCCTTAATCTTACTTTTGCAATCCTGCTCCAGTTTGCTGTCGCATTTCATTGCTGCTTTAAAGGACTTGATAGCTTCCCTGTATCTTCCTTTTTTCATGCTTGTCTCCCCTTTTTTGTAAATGGCGGCACACTGCCCCCATGTACTTATTGGCATAGCAAGAGCGAAGACTAGAATTAGTAACTTAATGCATTTCTTCATTGTTATTGTTGTCTATGTTTATATATGGTTCTATTTTCTTTGCACGATTTTCGAAAGCCTCAGCTGCTTCTATTTGCTCAAACATTCTCATGGTATCTGCCTTTCCTGTGAACATATGGTATGCAGAATCTAATATAATTTCCACTTGCTTTATTTGATTTTCTGCAAGATCCATGTATCCTTCCTTAGAAATAAAAACTGAATCTTTATAAAGATTTACCTCACGATACTTCTTGATAGCATTTATATAGAAATCTTCAAAAACGGAGTCGTTATTTTGTCTTAAAGTATCAATAGTATATCGGAAAATGTTACCTAGACTTTTGTAATTATCGCCTTCTAGAATGATTGCCGAGCATATGCTATCGTTAGCATTGGTTTTTGAAGCTATTTCTTGTTTTGGCTTTGGTGTAGGCTCTTTCCCACTTGTTGCCAGATAGATGGTAACAATGGTTGCACATATAATTATAATAGCCGCAATAATAATGAGTTTGCGATGCTCTCTTTTAAACAGCGTAGAAACTCTCTTTTTTATATCGGATGATTGCATAACAGGAAATTCTGCATCAGAATGAATGGATGAGGGCTCATGATTATCCTTTAATTCAAATGAAAGATTTTCTTGCCCTTCTGGAGTTTGAATTTCATTTATCTCATCTTTTGATGAAAGATCAGAGGTCGTTTGTTGTGAACTTTGTATATTGAGAGGCACCGAGTTACCATTGATATGCTGGAAGGCATAATCAGCGATTTGTCTGGCAGTAGGTCTGTCCCATGTGTTTAGAGCAAGACATTTATAAACGATCTCCTTAAGCTCTTGTGAATACTCCTCATTATTGATAAGTGGAATATCGGCACCGTTTTTCTGCAACAGACCTCCATGATCACCATAAGGAGGTAACCCCGTTAGCAGTTCGTACATTGTCGCCCCTAATGACCAGATGTCACTTGCCATAATAGGGGTAGGGGATGGACCGAAACGTTCGGGTCCCATGTAAGCTAATGTGCCTCCACTAAGTTCTTGCCCTTGATTTCTACGTAATGTGCTTCTAATTCGTGTACTGATCCCGAAATCGGTTATCATATACCCGTTTTCATCATTAATTAAAATATTATCCGGTTTTATATCTTGATGAATAACAGGAGGAAGCTTTGCATGAAGATAGGCTAGTCCTTCGGCAACATCATGAAGTAGATGCCAACTTTCGGTTTCTGTGATTCGATTATTGTCAGTGAGGTATTTGAATATAGACCCGTTTTTGCAGAAGGGCAGAATCAGATATGGCATTCGCTCCCAACAATCATAGTAAGTAGGATGTAATAAATTGGTATGATTAATATCAAATACTAAAGAAAATTCTTGTGTAAAGAGAGAAATCCCGGCATCGTCAAGCCCCATACCCGGTGCATATATTTTAATGGCTACTTTAACATCTGTGAGTTTATCCAGTGCTAACCAAACTTCTGAAAAACCACCTCTTCCTAATTGTTTGAGTAGTTCGTATCTATCTGCTATAACTTGTCCTGTGTCTAACATAAAGCTTATAGATTAAATGGAAAGATATCTTTTCTTACAGAGGTAGTCTCTCCATGCATAATTTATTAGTTTGTCTTAATTAGTGCTTTTTATTAAGTATGTGAGATTGTCGGTATTAGATAATCACATAACAATATATGCAAAGTAATAAATAAAAAAGTGAATAAAAAAATGGTGAAAAATAGGCGTTGAACTAAAATGCGATAATACGATCTATACTGCAAAATATAATGCTATGCTGTATATTTTTGTTTTATGTTTTGCTGACTGAAACCTAAAATGCTGTTTATATTGTGTTCTAAAACTGTATTAAGTTTGAAATATATAAGTGATTTCTACCAATATCTAGATGTGAAAGTGGTAATCTGTCCGAGAGTATCTGAAATCATATCTTATGTTATATATTAATATAATTTATTGCCCGTTTAAGCACGAATTTCATTCAATTAGTCGTTCGAAACGACCGGATAATCATATTTCTCGGTTATTGTGTTTTTTTTATTTTGTCCGGTTTCTTATCTTTGCTAATAGTAATTAATCTATATACACATTCAAAACATGAAAAAATATCGTATTTTTCTATGTCTGTTTATCATACTGTGTAGTTGTAACGAACAATATAATGAAGACTACATCTCATTTGGAAGCTACTCTTCAATTATGTTCTAAGATATTTATAATAAAATTAACTCATAACAATATTTGTATATGAAACAGCAAATACTAATATCTATTACTCTCATAAAAGATGAAATTGCTCTTTATGAATGGATATTTAGTATAGTCCCTATGCGTTTTCTTATATAAATCGAATACAATTACATTAAAACGGTATGATTGGGGACTACATACACAAACAATGAACATATGAAACGAAATTATTTGCTAACATTCATTCTTGCGCTTGTTATAGCAAGTTGCGGAGGTAGTGATGACGATGAAGCGGAAACATTATTGACTGTGTCTCCTAATACGTTTACACTTTCTTCGGACGGAGATTCACAAGTACTGAAAATCCAAAGTAATACCTCATGGCTTATAACCGGAGCTTCAGGATGGTTGTCTCTATCCAGTTCATCGGGCAAAGGAAATGCTTCTGTGGTATTAACAGCACAAGAGAGTAAAGATATAGATGAACGTAAATGTACACTTATAGTGCAAAGCGAAGGAGGCGAAATTTCTGAACCTGTATCCGTAGTGCAGCAAGGAGTTTCTGTATCTCTATCTGTTGATGTGAAAGAAATTAATCTTGCAGAAGCAGGAAAAGAACAAACATTCAATATCACATGTAATACTTCTTGGAGTATTAGTGGAGTGCCTGAATGGCTGACTGTATCTTCAACAAATGGTGTAGGAAATGCTGCTATTAAAGTATCAGCAAACAGTTTTAATAACTCACCTGCTGATCGGGATGTTACACTTAATATATCCTCGTCAGGTGGCTCTTCTCAATCAGTGAAAATTATTCAGAAAGCCGGCTTGGCAGCAGGAAGTAATGTGACAGCCCAAACGGTTGTTGTGTTGAGCGATTGTTTTGCTACAGACTTTGAGTATGGTAGTAATGTAACATATTTCTATGCTGTGGTGTTTGAAGCTTCATTCATTGAAAGATATACAGATGAAGAAATAATAGATGTTATGAAGACAGATGAAAACCGCTGTACACCTAATGATAATTATGTAATTTCGTTCTATGGTCTGGAGCCTCAAACCAAACACGTTTTGTTCCTCTTAGGATTTAATAAGGACGGTGAACGAGGGGAACTTATAAGGAAAGAAATCACGACGAAGTCTGGAACTAACCAGCCAGAGGCGTATGTAAGCAATGTTACATATACAACTAGTGAATGGTCTTGGTATACAACTATCGGTGCGTATGCCACTAAATATTATCAATGGATTTTAGAATACTCTTCAAATTACTATAACTCTTCAGACGGTTTAGTTGCTTGGTATTTCTCTAAAAATATAAAAGAAAGACCTAATGCTGACTTTGATCCAATTTTACAATCGGGGGGATGGACTCGTGCTAGAACATCTAGTATAACAAAACTTCAAACTGTTACATGGGGAGTTGGACAGAGCGGAGAATTAGGTGGTACTATTAATAACTATCATTGGGAACCTAAGGCCAATGGCGTAATGAGAATAAACGAAAGTAATAGGAATACAGCAAAAGGCATTGCTCATATCGGTATGATTGTAAATGAAAACACCTTGTTTAAAGGAGCAACTATTACTCGTATTCGTTAATTAATAAATAATGTTTTCAGGAACAAGCCTTATAAGATTAAGGCTTGTTCCTCTTTATTTTAGATCTAATAATTATGAAAACGGTTATATACTTACAAACTCTGATTGTTATTCTATCGTTTTTATTCCATTCGTGTAGTAGTGAAGAAGTTGATAAATGCGATAAAGAAATAATAACCTTTCTTCCTGCTGTTAGTGTATCCACGCGTTCGACTATGGAACGAGGATTTGAAGAAGGAGATAAAATTGGAATTTTCCTATTTGATCAGAACAAAGCTGCAAAGTGGAAATATGGTAGCGAATGTTGGGTAAGTAATATTCCCGTTGAATATAATGGAAGTGTTGGCTGGGATTCTGAGATGCAACTGTATTGGCAAAAAGTCCCCTATACACTTATGGGGATAGGATATTATCCCTATGCTAGCAGTACGTTAGATAAAGACTTCACAAACGTTTACTTTCAGCTTCCGAATGATCAAAGTAATCGGAAATTATTAAGACAAAGTGATTTCTTATGGGCTTCTACTACAGATATTATTTATGAGAAGTATAATGGAGGGATTCCTTTATTATTCAATCACTTGTTCAGTAAATTAACTGTTTCATTCATAAATACTACTTCTATCACAAACAGTGATATGAAGAATGGGGTACAAGTGACCAATGTCTATAATAGAGCTATCGTTAATCTAGTTACCGGAGAAGTGAGCTATGAGTCAAGTATATCACCACAGGTTATTCAAATGTATTATGACGAAAATAGGCAAACAGCTGAGGCTATAATCATTCCGCAAAGCGTTCCGGTCGGACAGTGGATTAATTTCAAATATAAAGGTCGTTTTTACCATTATCAATTGCAAGAGCCTCTTATATTAGAAAGTGGAAAGGAGTATAAGATAACAATAGATTTATCAACTGTCCAATAAAATGAATGATATATGAAACGCATTGCTTTATCTGGCTTACGTACCTTAGTAATGCTGCTTGTTCTGGCAGCTTGTTCTACAGAACACGAAGAAGAAAGAATATACTTTGAAATCAGTCAATCTATATCTAATGGATTTCAGTCAACTGATGGAAAACCACAAGATTCAAGTATTTCTTTTAATACAGGAGATATTATCGGAGTATTTTTAACAGAACAAGGTAGTCAGCTCTCTCCTGACAGCTATTTATATAATCAAGCTTGTATTTTTGACGGCAATCAATGGTCACTCGGTAAGCGGTTTTCATTTCCTGCTGAGAATAAAGGTCAGAAAATGAGGATGGTAGCTTATTATCCATTTATACAGCCATTAGAAAACGCTGTTCTGCCATTTGAAGTTGCAACTCTGCAAAATAATGCGAATAAACAGAAAGAAAGCGATTTGTTATTTGCCGAACAGGAATACATTATATCTGAAGCAGCGGTTGATATTCATTTTTCTCACTTAATGTCACAAGTTACATTTCAAGTGGATTATGCCAATGGGATATCAGATGTTTGTTCCAATATATATCTGAAAGCGTGCAACCAATGTTCATTAAATTTGGAAAATGGTGCGGTAAGTACTCATGGAACCGTAACGAGTATTGAAGCTATGAAATTAAAAGAGGAAACCTCTGATAACAGTTCAAGGCGATTTTCACTTTTAATTCCGCCTCAGCATCTTTCTGATGAACAAGCCATAGAATTGAAGGTTAATGAGAGTCCTTTTTTTATAAAACTAGACCAAACTTTTGATTCTAGAGTACATTATATTATGCATCTTACTGTTTTGGGAGACAGGCAGGTTACATTGAATGGCGTTAGTGTAGCTAGCTGGGAAAGCGTCAATGTGACACAAGGCAGCCTTTATTCTCCTGAAACCTATTCGACAGGAGATGTTATTGTATATCAAAAAATGAGGGAAAACCATCCGGTAACTCTGGTTGTAACAGGTGATGGATTTACCACCAATGAATTAGCGCCTAATGGCTTGTTTGAAAGTAGTGCACGTGAAGCTTTAAACTGTTTATTCTCTGTAGAGCCATATAAATCATATCGTGAATATTTCAATGTTTATATCCTTCCTACTGTTTCAGAAGAAACTGGTGCGGGAAATACGGATACGGGAAAAATGAGAAACACCTATTTTAAAACAAGTTGGGGAAACAATTACTCGGACATGCAAGTAAAAGATTATAATGAGATTTTCGATTTCGTGAGTTCTACCTGTCCGGATATCATAGAGAATAAAACGTCTATTGATAAAGTTCCTGTTTTTCTTTTAGTTAATGATTCACGCTATGGAGGTATATGTTGGATATGGAATAACGGATTAAGTTACGCTATTATTCCGCTGACAGAAGGGAATCTTCAATGGTCTGGAAATTCTAGTATTGGTATAAGTACTGGTGACTGGAAAAATGTTTTTGTACATGAAGGCGGAGGACATGGCTTTGGTAAACTATTAGATGAATATCATTATAACGATAGCCCAAACTATACAGCTGAGTCAATAGAAAGCCAGGCATGGGAGGTTCCCCTTGGTCTGAACCTTACGACAGATTTTAATAATACTAAGGGTAGCGTCTATTGGAAGCACTTGCTGAATGATTCCCGGTATCCCCGCACAGGCTTTTTCGAAGGAGGGATGGGCTATAAGAGTGGTATCTGGCACTCTGAAATTATAAGTTGTATGGATGATAACCGTCTATATTTCAATACAATATCGCGTCAGCTGATTGTAGAGAGAATTAAAACAATAGCTGGTAAGCCATTTGTAATAGAAGAGTTCTTTGCAAAGGATATAAATTATGATCCGTTGCGAGATTTTAATTCGTTTAAAACTTCGGATCAATATGGTATAAGAGAAAAAGCCAGGCAGGTGCCTCGTACACCGCATCCTCACTTGATGAAATAGTAACTGGATATAATATTATGGGAATATCCACCAGAAGAAAACACAGAAGATATGAATAAGTATAAAGTAGTTATAGTTGATGACGATGAAGTGGCTATTGGGAAGTTGAGTGATGCATTGAAAAAGAATCCACGCTTCTCTATAGAAGGAACTGCGCGAAATGATAAGCAGGGAAAGAAACTTATAGTTAAGATACAACCGGATTTGTTGTTTTTGGATGTGGAAATGTCGGATACAGCAGGTTTAGATTTGTTGCATGGTCTGCGCGACAGTATTTCATGGAATATACGGGTGGTTTTCTATACGGCTTATGAAAAGTATATGATACATGCTATTAGAGAATCGGTGTTCGATTATTTGTTGAAACCATTCAAGGAACAGGAACTGGAGTACATTCTTACACGCTTTATAACACAAGTAGAAGCGGAACAAAAAAGGTCATTGCCAATAGGAGCATCTTTGTATATGGGGCAAACATTCATAGTGTTTACACCGACTAATGATATGCGTGCCTTGCATCCGGCTGAGGTTGTGTTTTTTCGTTATTGTGCCGAACGCAAGCAATGGGAGGTGATACTTAGCACTCAATTGCCAGTGGTGTTACGGCGTGGAATGACTGCTGAACAGATAATCAAATATTCGCCTTGTTTTGTTCAGATACATCAATCATATATTATTAATATCGATTATTTGATGATTATAAAGGATAATAAATGTATGCTTTATCCGCCTTTTGATAACGTGACAGAGTTATTTGTTTCCAGGAAATATAAAAAAGAGTTGCAAGACAGATTCTGCTTGTGAAAGTAGAATGGCGGAATTGAATGCTAATTCATAAATTTTATCCAAAAGAAGGAAAAAGAATAAAATAAACAAGAACTAAAGTTACATCCTATCCATAAAAATGCTATATTTATTGCAGCTAGAGAGCACTTTAAGTAATGCTTAAGACAGAAAACGAAAAGTAGTATATATGCTATATATTTTCTATTATTAATTACTTAAACACATTTTTTATGGAAGCCAAGAAATCAAAAAAGGCTGCAATTGAGAATCAACGGGGTTCTTGGTTGTTGATGGGTTTGGTTGTTGCGCTAGCCTTCATGTTCGTTTCGTTCGAATGGACACAACATGATGTCAGAGTTGCAGCACTATCACCAGATGATGAATCCATCTTTGTAACAGAGCTAGTTCCAATCACATTCCCTGAAGAGAAACTGGAACCGCCTCCTCCTCCCGAAACTAAGGTAACAGAATTGTTCGAAATAGTGGAAAACAATATGGAGGTGACGGATAACGTTTCTACAGTGTCAGAGGATATGAATGCAGTTCATGATGTTATTTGGATACCCCCAGTGGTAGAAACAGAAACGGTAGTTGAAGACGTTATTCACGTAAGTGTTGAAGTCATGCCGGAGTTTATTGGAGGTACAGCTGCTTTAATGAAATATTTAAGTAGTAATATCAAATATCCAACGATTTCGCAGGAAACTGGTTCACAAGGAAAAGTCATTGTTCAGTTTGTTGTAGACAAAGACGGAACGATTTCCAATCCTGAAGTTGTGCGAGGGGTTGATCCTTATTTGGATAAAGAAGCTATCCGCGTGATAAGTTCTATGCCGAAATGGACTCCCGGAGTGCAAAATGGTAAGAAAGTACGAGTGAAATTTACTGTACCGGTATCATTCAGACTACAGTAGTAACTTGGAATAAATGAGTATGAGGGTCGGTTCTTTATGGGAACCGACCCTTTTTCAATAAAAAAATATATCTTTGTCGGGAGAATAAAAATACGAATGATTGTTTTATGAATCTTCTACTCTGTATAAAAAGACCTTTTATCTGGCTTTCCCGCTTTCGTTATCGTTGCGGATATGGCGTACATTCCCCTTTTGCTTTTAGTCTGATTACCGATGTGATTTATGAGAAGATGCCTTACTATGCCTATTCTTCTTTGAAAAAAGAACAGAAAAAGATGATAAGAGAGCGTGGGTGGACTAAAGGTTCTCAAAAGGTAAACCGTTTCCTGTTCCGGTTGGTGAACAGAGTACAGCCTGATACGATTATAGAAGTTGGGCGTCCTTCCTCCACAACCCTCTACTTACAGTCTGCTAAACCATCGGCTTCCTACCTTTTTGCTTCCGACTTGTCGGAACTGTTTCTGGATGCAGACACTTCAGTCGACTTTTTGTATCTGAATGACTACCGGAATCCCGACTTACTGGAAGAAGTCTTCCGGGTTTGTGCACATCGTGCCACTCCTAAAAGTGTATTTGTAGTCCATGGCATCTGCTATTCCAAAGAGATGAAAGCACTTTGGAAAAAGCTGCAGGCTGATGAAAGAGTAGGCATCACCTTTGACCTCTACGACGTCGGTTTACTATTTTTTGATAAAACGAAGATAAAACAGCAGTATATTGTCAACTTCTAAGAACCTTTGTACGTTTACCTTATAATAAGTAAAAAAGAAGATTATGAAAAAGAGCCTTGTATATACAAAGACCGGAGATAAAGGAACTACCAGTCTTGTCGGCGGAAGTCGCGTTCCAAAGACCCATATCCGTCTGGAAGCTTACGGAACTGTGGATGAACTAAATTCTCATCTAGGATGGTTGAATACCTATCTGCAAGATGAATCAGACCGTGATTTCATTTTGAGTATTCAGCATAAGCTATTTGCCATCGGTTCACATCTGGCCACCGACCAGGAAAAAACGCAACTGAAGGCTGCCAGCATCATAACTCCCGAAAACGTGGAGAATATTGAGCGGGAGATTGATAAGCTGGACGAACAACTGCCCGAACTTTGCGCTTTCATCATTCCCGGCGGGAGTCGTGGAGCAGCCGTTTGTCATGTTTGCCGTACTATTTGCAGGAGAGCCGAGAGACGTATTCTGGCTTTATCCGAAACTTGTACAATTTCTCCCGAAGTATTAGCATTTGTCAACAGATTATCAGATTATTTGTTTGTATTATCCCGAAAAATTAATTTTGATGAGCAAAATAATGAAATATTTTGGGATAATAGTTGGAAATGATAGATTTTATTATACTTTTGCCGAAAAATAGAAAATAAGTATTCACTTTTTAATACTCAAGATTATGTATTGGACATTGGAATTAGCATCGAAACTGGAAGATGCTCCCTGGCCGGCGACCAAGGACGAATTGATTGATTACGCTATGCGTTCGGGTGCTCCTCTTGAAGTGATAGAGAATCTGCAAGAGATGGAAGATGAAGGCGAAATCTATGAGAGTATCGAAGATATTTGGCCGGATTATCCTAGTAAAGAAGATTTCTTTTTCAATGAAGAGGAGTATTAAGAAGGAAAATCTAAGTTAATCACTTAAATATCAGCGGGATAAGCAAAAATAATTTGTTTGTCCCGCTGGTGTTTTATAGGTTTGAATGGTGCGGTTTGTTTGTCTAAAATGCAATTTTCCTTCTTGAAAATAGGGTTTGTTTGTCTAAAATACACTACCTTTGTGCATCCTCAGGAATATTAAAACGAAAGGAAGCGTATGGGAAGACCGAAGAGATTATATCCGTTGGGCAAATATCGTCTCCGTACTCCGAAGGAGTCTGACAAAAATAAAGCCTACCCTATTGAGTTGGAATATACTTGGAATAGACAAATTATACGTAAGACAACAAATGTCTTTGTTAAGGAAACCGACTGGAATCAGAACGGCAATCAAGGTCGTGGAGAAATTCGTGTCAGTTATGGATCTGAGTACAAACGTCTCAATCAACTGTTATTGGCACGTGTTGAGCGGATTGACTCTATGCTTGCTGAGTATAATGAAAAGCATCCCAATCAAATCACTGCTGACATTATTTCGGGATTCCTTGCAGATAAGCCATTGACACGCCCAGACCAAGGAAAAGATTTTGTTGAGTTCACATTGGAGCGTCTTTATTCAGAATACTCAAGAAACAAGATTGGCCGTAGTCGATATGAAAACGGTAAAAGCGGAATGAATATATTCCAAACCTTCCTTCGTTCTACGAAACAGGGTACATATCGTACCGATTCTATCTATGTCGGCGATATCACTCCTGAATTATTGGATGCATATATTTTGTGGCGTAGAGAGATAAAGCAGAATAGTGATGCAACAATCAATCACTCTTTAACACCAATATTAAAAGCATGTGCTTACGCATGTGAGATGGGTATGCTGGAACCTTCTGTCAATGCACGAATACAGGATATGCGTATTATTACTAAGGTATCTTTGTCGGAAGAGGAAAGTGAATTTGATGGGAAGAGTCTGAATAAAGAACAATTACTTGCTCTATTGGAATACTACAAAACCTGCCCTGAACCACGCAGGAAAGAGTTTCTGGAGATTTTCTTCTTTGCTTTCCATGCTTGCGGACTTCGTGTTGTGGATGTAATGACATTGCAATGGGGGCATATCAACTTTGAGAAGAAAGAGTTGAGAAAAATTATGATTAAGACAAACAAACGCCATGTGATTCCTCTTACAGAGCAAGCTATATCTATCTTAAGACAGTGGCAAGAAAAACGGGAAGGCTGCAAATATGTATTCAATCTTGTGAAAGAAGAATTAGACCTAGATGATGCTGAAGCCCTTTATAAAGCTCGTAATAATGCCACGAAATGCATCAATCAGTCACTTGTGGTAGTGGGTGAACAGATTGGGCTGCCGTTTAATTTGTCAATGCATGTAGCTAGACACTCATTTGCAGTGTTTGCATTAAACAAAGGTTTGTCAATGACTGTAGTAAGTCGCCTTTTAGGACATGGTAGTACCGATGTTACAGAGAAAGTTTATGCAAGATTTCTTCCGGAAACTCTTTCTACTGAGGTGGCACGTTTAAAAGATGAATTTAAAACTCTAGAAATAATTTGAATGAAGTATGTTGCAGATTATATTTCTTAATATTGGTCTTTGTGTTATCTTGTTGGCAATTGCCTTCGTCTTCAAAAAATACGCAAGAGTAATTCTATGGTCAAGTGCAATTACATTATTCGTAGGCACATTATTACTCGTTGGACTTGGAATTGTAAATCCTGTCAGCGATAACGAAACTGGCTCATCAGAGTTTTGGGGCACAATTATGTTTCTGATTTCAGCAGCTGCATTAGTTATTGGTGCAGAAATTCTTCGTGAGAAAAATATTATGAATGTGGAAGAAGTTGTATCTGTTGATGCTGAAATTATTCTTTCTGAAACATTGGATACAGAATTGGCTCGTAAAGTTTTTGCAAAGGCCATAGAAGCTGGTTATATGAAAGAAGATGGCACACACTATAAATGGAACGAATCAAAAGTTCTTTTGGCGTATATGTGTGGGCGTATTTATTGTGGGGACAAACCAATACCTTCAAAATTTGATGATAAAGGATCCTGGAAGTTTGGAGAAACTTTTTTCCCGGACACAGAGCTAAATAATTTGTTTGACATCTCGGGGCTAGGGCAATCCCGACAAAATAGGAAAGACCTAGCAGTCCCAGTAAAATCAACAGAGATTGATAAATTTTTTGAGTAGCTAAACGGCTACTCTTTTTTATTTATAATCAGATAGTTGCGTCTCAATCATAACTTCAACATAACTTACCCTAACATTATTCATAACACACTAACTAATCTACCATAACATTCGAGGTCCTAAAGGTTCGCTACTTTCGTGGCAGCTATGGACGACGTGCACAATCGTACCATAGCGAAATAACCCGGCTTAAAGTCCGAGTGTGCATCAGGACCGTCAAGCCATAATTGTTTAAGTATATGGCTAAAATTAAGAATGTAGAGTCCCTATGTGAACGGGAATTGCTGGAGAAAATCCTCCACACTGTAGAGGAGCAGGAAAAGGCTTTGGCTCAACATCAAATGCCCCAAAATCATCTATATGATAATAAGGCACTGATGGCAAAATTGGGTATAAAGGAGAAATACCTAAAGAAATTGCGTGATAATGGTTACCTTGGATATTCACGTCAAGGAGACAAATATTGGTATACTCAAGAAGATGTAGACCGATTCCTTCGTAATTTTCACTATGATGCCTTTGCGGCAAGTGATGAACTACCCCAACGGAGAGGAGGTGGCTATGGTCGATAAGTTGCATTTAACCAATATGCTCCGAGCAAAGGTAGAGCATAATCTTGATGGAGGATTGCCGTTGGATGTTTTCCCTGATAAAATTCAGGAAATTATTCTGAACCTTTCTCGACATGAAAATTTCAATGTTGAGTATGTGGCATCCATTATTATATCTGCGATGGCGGCTGCCATAGGCAATTCATACCAAATCAATATCAGAAATGAGTGGAAAGACAGTCCATCTCTTTATATGATGCTTATTGGGCGACCAGGTTTAGGCAAAACTCCTCCTCTTAACTTCCTCTACAAACCTATTAACGATTTGGATGATCGTCTTGACGAGAAATATAGTGAGGAACTTGAGAAATATGAGCGTGCCAAGCAGGCGAACGGAGGAAATGATAAATTGAAAGCGCCCAAGTGGTTGACCAATATTATATCAGACTTCACACCAGAAGCAATGGTAGAAGCTCATTGGCGCAATCCACGAGGGATAGCTATAATTGTCGACGAGATTATTGGGCTATTCAATTTTGCAAAGAGATACAATGGCAATAATAATCTTATTGAACTTCTGCTAACAGCTTATAGTGGTGGTACGATTAAAGTTCTACGCAAGTCCTCATCACGTCATATTCGTGTTAAAACGCCGTGTATTAATGTAATAGGAACGGTACAGACCAACATGTTACATGAGGTGTTCAGAAAAGAGTTCATTGCTAACGGATTCCTTGATAGGTTTATCTTTATTTTTCCAAAAGACAGGAAGATTTCAAGATGGAGAAGAAATGATAATAGTATCCCAAAACCTGATATAGCAGGGCAATGGGCGACTATTCTCAACAAAGTACTTGAAATTCCCTGCACGATTAATGAAATAAGGAATGTTGCAGAACCAAAAGTTTTGGAAATGACAGAGGAGGCAGAGGTGTATTTTTATGATTGGTATAACAATATCATTGATAATGTTAATAGCATCGACGATGATGCAGATGTGGAGAGTCGCAGTATGAAACTTAATGGCCATGCAGGACGTTTATCCTTGATATTTCAGATAATGAAATGGGCTGTAGGCGAAGAAGATATGCAGCCAGTAAGCCTGTCTTCTGTGAAATCCGCTATTCGTATGGTTGATTACTATGAAGATACTTACCATAGGATACAAGAGATACTTTTGTCTAATACTATCGGTGATGTAAAAGAAGACTGGTTATCTCAGTTGGGTAATACATTCACAGCAAGCGATGCTATCGCTGCTGCGAAAATATATGAAATACCCAGAAGAACCGTATTCTATGCATTAAAGAAACTCTGTCAGACAAAGCAGCCAATTCTGGAAAAAACCAAGCATGGCGAATATCGAAAAATTCAACACCAAACATCAAATGCATCTTGCACTATTGCACTTTCAACCCAAGTTGAGGAATTACAGACAAAGCATAGTGCAAAAGTGCATAGTGCAAACGAATAAACTTATCTATCCATGAGCAAGTATAGATTTCATTTGCAAAAGTATAGTTTGGGAAGCAAGATTGCTTGCCCTAGTTGTGAGAGACCTCGATGTTTTGTGAAATATGTTGATGAAGAGGGAGTTGTAAGTTTTTCCAATGAGGTTGGGAAATGTGACCATGAAATCAGTTGTGGTTATCATTACACTCCACGTGATTTCTTTCGTGATAATCCCAATGCAAACATCAAGGAAGAACGGTCTAGTGATTATGTACAGCCTGTGAAAAGTACTCATGAAAAAGAAATTATTGTGCCACCCTCTTTTATTCCCTTAGAGTATTTTAATGCGAGTCTTGCTCATTTTGAGAAGAATCCCTTATACAAATACTTATGTAGGGTGTTTGGTGAAGCTGAAGCCCAAAGGGTATTCCATTTATATCATGTTGGTACATCGGCTAAATGGGGAGGTGCAACAGTTTTTTGGCAAATTGATGCTAATGAGCAGGTACGTTCTGGCAAGATTATACTTTATAATTCTGAGACAGGGCATAGGGTTAAAGAACCCCACAGCTATGTAAGCTGGGCGCATCGTGAACTACAACTTAAAGATTTCAATCTGAAGCAATGTCTATTTGGCGAACATCTATTGATAAGATATCCGGATGCACCGGTCATATTGGTGGAAAGCGAAAAGACGGCTATTGTCATGAGTCACTTCATTCCGAACTATGTTTGGGTGGCAACTGGCGGCATTAATGGATGCTTCAAAGAAGAATTTGTTCACAGTCTTAAAGGTAGGGATGTAACTCTAATCCCTGATTTGGGAGCTACGCAATTGTGGAAAGAGAAATCGATAATTCTGACAAGAATCTGCAGCAGAGTTGTAGTCTCGGATATGCTTGAACAGATAGCAACTGAAGAAGAACAATCCAAAGGACTTGATATTTCTGACTACTATCTATTCTCTCCATCCAAACACCAGATTCTACAAATGATGATTGAGAAGAACCCTCTTTTACAAAATCTCATTGATGCTTTAGGCTTGGAGTTGATAGATGCTCAGCAGATGACAGAGTCCACTTAGATTGTACAAAACTTAAATAACAAAGGAGCTTGGTCCAGGAGTTAAAATAAAATCCATAACACAATAAGGACTTTTTGCCTTGCAGCAAGAAACTCCCATTTGTGGTTGGCAAACACAACTCTAAATGAGCAAGCTCAAATGTGTAACTTTTAAAACATTAGATCTATGAATGAAAGTATTAAACAAGCCATGCATTTAGATGCATGCAAATCTTTTGGCGCAGCAGAAGCCAATGAAAACGAAAGAAGATGGGACGATAAGATGATTGATTCTAAGAACAACGATTCTATTAATAACTACGACAAAACCAGAATGAGGCTTAATTTTGAGATTGGCCCCGATGGTAAGATTCACTCTTTGGGCTATCAGGATAAAAGACTTGATGTTCGTTTGCAAGAACGGCTAAATGAACTTGGTTGGCGTCCATTCAAAGCGGATAGTAAGATTCAACCCAATTGTTGTGCTCGTCTCATCTTTGGTGGCAATCGAGAGCGTACATTGGAAATGGCATTTGGCACTCAGGACCTAAAACTTGATAAAGATTCTGATAATAGCCATATACATAGATGCAAAGAGGTGGAGCAATGGGCTTTGGATGTATATAATTGGTGTTGTCGTAGGTATGGGAAAGAAAATATCATCGGCTTTCAGGTTCATCTTGATGAAACGTCACCACATATTCATGCACTTATTGTTCCTGTTGGGGTACGTCCTAAAAGTGGTCGTGAATGTGTGATGTGGTCTGCAAAATTCGGAAAGAATAAATATGAGTATGGTTCAATACTCAAGGAAATGCATACCTCACTCTATGAAGAAGTTGGTAGTAAATACGGTTTGGAGAGGGGTGACAGCGTAGAAGGTCGAAATATCCAGCACCTGAATAAGCGAGATTATATCCGTAAACTCGCAAAGGAGCAGAAGAAGATGGAAAAAGCCATCAGAGGATTGCAAACCATGAAGGATAATATCGAGGCTGAAATGCAAATGTTTTCCGATGAATTAAAAATCTTGGAGAAAGATTTGGCTGCAGGACGTGTTGTATTGGCAGAATATCAAAACAAGAAAGCGTGCATTGAAGATTTGATACATGATTGCCAAGAAAGACTCGATGATAAGGAAACCAAGTTGATGATAAAGCAGCAGGAGTTGGACTCGTTGCTGAAAGATATCCAAAACATTCATTCTGTGAATAGACCTTTCAAGAATTACAAGATTGAGTTTAATGCTCCACAGATTACAGAGAAACCGCCAATGTTTGGAACTGATAAGTGGTTGGAACGTCAAAATACGATTATCGAGAAGCAATTTACCGCTATGGGGCGTAAATTGGAGGAACTTTATAGAAATGAAGCCGCTAATCAAGTTGAAGCTGTTCGCCAGAATATTTTGGTGGATATGAAAGAAGTTCATACGTTAAAAGCAGAAAACAAGACGCTGACGGAATGCATGAATTACTGGTCTAATTTGGCATTGAAGACTTTTGACTACCTCTCGATACCATCTTTACGTGATGAGTTATGTGCAGTAGCAACAGCTCTTATAGGTGGAGATTACGTAGTTCCAACTGGGGGTGGAGGCGGAGGAAATGAATCAGACCTACGTTGGGATGGTCGCAGACCTGATGAACCTGATTTTGCATTCCAAAGAAGATGCTTTTCACATGCCGTCAAATACATTATGGCCAAATACAGTGTGAAGCAGAATAAGGGGCGCTCCCGATAGCTTTTCAAAGACCGCTATCACCAAGAAATATGGTGGTAGCGGTGAGTTGATTTTATACAAATAAGGGTTAAATCCATTTTTAAGAAAGATTTATCATAGGAATTGCTGATTTTTAATAGACTTTTAATTATCTTTGCGTTCAAAGCAATAAAAATTACGTCATGAACGACATGAATAGAATAAAAGTAGTTCTTGTAGAAAAGAAGAAAACTAGTAAATGGCTTGCGGAAGTTTTAGGCAAAAACCCTGCAACCATTTCTAAATGGTGTACTAATACTTCCCAGCCCGATGTGGCAACACTCCGAGAAATAGCTCGAGTACTCGATATAGATGTAAAAGAGCTTCTTAACTCTACAAAATAGTTCTCTATCTTCATATGATAGCAATATATTATGGTAAAAAAGAAAAATAAAGAAGAATCTCTGGTTCCCAAAGACGAGAAAACCCTTAAAATGGAAGGCGTGCAGAATCTGTACAACTTCCTGTTTGAGGCATGCAACATATTGCGTGGTCCTGTGAGTCAAGATAACTTCAAAGATTATATAACACCTATCCTCTATTTTAAGCGTATATCTGATGTATATGACGAGGAAACTCAAACTGCGCTTGAAGAAAGTGGTGGCGATGAGGAGTATGCATCCTTGCCTGAACAACATCGTTTTGTAATTCCAGATGGTTGCCATTGGAGTGATATTCGCGAACGCTCTGAGAATCTTGGTGCTGCAATTGTTGGAGCAATGCGAGGTATAGAGTTGGCCAATCCGGATACATTATATGGTGTATTGTCGATGTTCAGCGCACAGAAATGGACAGATAAGAAAAACCTTTCTGATGGCAAGATTCGTGATTTGATAGAACATCTGTCTACCCGCCGATTGGGCAACAATGATTACCCGGCTGATTTAATGGGTGATGCATATGAGATATTGCTAAAGAAATTTGCAGATGACAGTAAGGCTCAAGCTGGAGAATTCTATACGCCTCGTTCGGTCGTAAGCTTGCTTGTACGCATTCTCGATCCGAAACCAGGTGAAACTGTCTATGACCCGGCATGTGGTAGTGGCGGTATGCTGATTGAGGCGGTACAGCACATGAATCATTCAAGTCTTTGTTGTGGAAGTATATTCGGCCAGGAGAAGAACGTTGTCAACTCTGCCATTGCAAAGATGAACTTGTTCCTGCATGGTGCCAGTGACTTTAATATCATGCAAGGTGACACACTTCGTTCACCTAAGATTTTGCAGAATGGAGAGATTGCTAAATTCGATTGTGTTATAGCTAACCCGCCCTTCTCTCTTGAGAAATGGGGTTCAGTAGAATGGTCATCCGATAAATATGGTCGTAATGTTTGGGGAACACCCAGCGATTCTTGCGGAGACTATGCCTGGATTCAACACATGGTGAAAAGTATGGCATCCGGCAATGGCCGTATGGCGGTTGTTATGCCTCAAGGCGTATTGTTCCGTGGTAATGAAGAAGGCCGCATTCGTGAGAAACTGGTAAAGAGCGATTTGATTGAAGCTGTTGTGACATTAGGCGATAAACTATTCTATGGCACAGGTCTTTCTCCCTGTTTCTTGATATTAAGACGCTTGAAACCAGCTGCACATAGTGCGCGAGTACTGATGATTGATGGAACAAAGATTCTCACCGTAAAGCGTGCACAGAATATACTTTCTCCTGAAAATGTAGACCGCCTTTACGAACTTTACATCAACTACGAAGATGTAGAAGACTTTGCTAAAGTGGTCACTCTAGATGCTATTGCCGCCAAGGATTATGACCTTTCTCCTAATAAATACGTGGAATATCACAAAGAGGAAATCCGTCCATATGCCGAAGTGCTTGCTGAGTTCAAGGCAGCATACGAGGAGGTAAAGAGATGTGAAGAAGAATTTAGAAAACTGATAAACTTATAACCCTATGGAACAACTTGTAAAATATTATAGAAATCCCGATGAACCTATTTCATTGGAAGACTTGAAATCGTTCCTTTGGGGAGCAGCCACTCGCCTTCGTGGTCAGATTGATGCTGCTGGTTACAAAGAATATATTTTCCCTTTGCTATTCTTCAAACGAATTTCTGATGTGTACGATGAGCAGTTTGAAGGTTATGTTTGCGAAGGTGGTATAGAGTATGCCAATGCCCAAGCTCAAGAATTGGTAATTCGTATTCCTGATGGTGCCCATTGGCGTGATGTACGCGAGTGTACAGAAAATGTAGGCCAACGCTTGGTGGAAGCCTTTATTGCTATTGAACAGGCCAATCCAGGCGAGCATGCAGATGGTCGTGTGATTGGAGGTTTGGAAGGAATCTTTGGCCCTAAAGACGGCTGGACCAACAAGGCGAAGATGCCCGACCATATCATAACGTCTCTGATTGAAGATTTTTCACGATACAATTTGTCGCTTAAAGCATGCCCTGCAGACGAAATGGGACAGGCTTACGAATATCTGGTTGGTAAGTTTGCCGACGATGCTGGCAATACAGCACAGGAGTTTTACACCAATCGTACTGTAGTAGATTTGATGGCAGAGATTCTTCAGCCACGTCCAGGTGAAAGTATCTATGACCCTACATGTGGTTCGGGTGGTATGCTTGTGAAGTGTTTGGACTTTCTTCGTAAAAAGGGTGAACCATGGCAAGGTGTAAAGGTATTTGGCCAAGAGATTAATGCACTCACCAGCGCCATTGCCCGAATGAATCTTTACCTGAATGGTGTAGAAGACTTTTCTATTGTTCGTGAAGATACCTTAGCACACCCTGCATTTGTAGACGGAAGTAGGTTGCGTAAGTTTGATATTGTGTTGGCTAATCCACCATATTCTATTAAGACTTGGAATCGTGAAGCTTTTATGAACGATAAGTGGGGACGTAATTTCTTGGGAACTCCACCTCAAGGGCGTGCAGACTACGCTTTCTTCCAGCATATCCTTGCATCTATGGATGATAAGACAGGTAGATGTGCAATACTTTTCCCTCATGGTGTTCTGTTTAGAGATGAAGAACAAAGTTTAAGAGAAAAACTGATAAAGAGTGATGTTGTAGAATGTGTTATTGGCCTTGGTGCAAACCTTTTTTACAATTCACCCATGGAAGCTTGCATTCTGATATGTAATAATCAGAAACGTAGCACCTTGAAGAACAAAATCATTTTTATCAACGCTCTTAAGGAAGTTACACGAAAAAACGCAGAGAGCTATCTGGAAAAGGTACATATTGAAAAGATTGTATCTGCATATTTTAATGCTTCTGAAATTCAGAATTTCAGCACCGTGGCATCTCTTGAACAGATTGCAAATTACAACTACAATCTCAATATCTCTTTATATGCCAATGCTTTGAATAATGAAAATAACTTTAATGTTTTATCAGTTTCAGAAACATTGAGCAATTGGAAGAGTGTTCATGCAGAGATGACTTCTTCAATAACTGAAATGTTTACATTAATCGGCAAATGAGTATGAAATTAGAAGAATTTGCAAGAGAAAGTAGGGCAACTCATAAAGGTGATAAATCGGGTGTCCCCATTGTAGGATTAGAGCATCTTATTCCTCAAGAAATCAAGTTCTCTGGATATGATGTAGACACCGAGAATACATTTACGAAGACTTTCAAGAAGGGACAAATCTTGTTTGGCCGAAGAAGAGCATATCTAAAAAAGGCCGCTATTGCTGATTTTGATGGTATTTGTTCTGGGGATATTACTGTGATAGAGGCTATACCTGGTAAGGTAGACCCTTTGTTGCTTCCGTTCATTATTCAGAATGATAAGTTTTTCGATTATGCCGTTTCTCGCTCAGCTGGAGGTCTATCTCCTAGAGTAAAGTGGGAACATCTGAAAGACTACGAATTCGATCTTCCCCCCATCGAAGAGCAGCGTATCTTAGCAGATAAATTGTGGGCTGCATACAGACTAAAGGAGTCATATAAGAAACTTCTCACCGCCACCCAAGAAATGGTGAAATCGCAAGATATTGACTACCACAATAGGGAATGTATTGTTACCGGCAAAGGTGATAAGCAGCGTAAGGTGTATTTCGATGCTCGTACAAAGATTCATTTGCAGAAATATATCAATAGTCGTACAGATAGCAATGAAGCGTTGTTTGTATCACTCCTGGCTCCTTATGAAAGATTGCAGATTAGCGGTGTGGAGATTAGACTGCGTCAGATGGGGAAAGATTTGAATATACCCAAGGTGCATCCACACAAGTTTCGTCGCACATTAGCAACAATGGCAATAGATAAGGGCATGCCTATAGAGCAAGTCCAACACCTGCTTGGTCATCAGAGTCTCGATACGACGTTGCAATATGCAATGGTTAATCAGAATAATGTTAAATTGTCTCATCATAAATTCATTGGTTAGTATGTCGCAATTTATCGAGATGTTTGGGGATACTCACATGAGGAGTGATCATAGCCGTCAATGGAAAGAAGTCGTCGAAATAATTAACGGCAAGGATTATAAATCAATCCAAGTTGAGGATGGGGGCTATCCTGTCTATGGAACTGGTGGCGAGATGGCAAGGGCCTCAGATTATCTATCTCCTGCTAATTCTATATTGTTAGGGAGAAAAGGTACTATTGACAAGCCTTTGCTAATAAGAGAAAAGTATTGGAACGTTGATACTGCATTTGGAGCAGTTCCTGATGAAAAAGTCCTTCATTACGTTTATTTCTATTGGCATTGCAAAACAATAGATTTCAATGTGCTGAACAAAGGTACAACTCTTCCTAGTACAACAAAGGTTGATCTTCTTAATCTCTGGATTAAAATTCCATCAATGGAAGAACAAACTCGATTTGGTTCTATTGTTGAACAGGCCGATAAATCAGAATTTGAACTCCGCAAATCGATAGAGGCAATAGACCAAGTAATAAAGAGTTTGATAAATAATTAATAGAATACATTATGGATATACAAAGAATTAATCAACATAAAGCCAACTTTGATGCAATTGGCCAAATCATCAAGAGTGATGACGGTAGTGAGAATGTGGAAGTTTGGTTTGCGCGAGATTTGCAAAAATTATTAGGCTATGCTCGTTGGGAAAATTTTCAGGTTGCTATAGGTAGAGCAGTAGAATCATGTAAACAACAGAATGTCAATGTAGATGACCATTTTCGTGAGGTCACGAAAATGGTATCTTTAGGTAGTGGTTCACAGCGTGAGGTCATAGACTTCATGTTGACCCGATATGCTTGTTATTTGATTGCACAAAACGGAGATCCTAAAAAAGAAGAAATTGCTTTTGCTCAAGGTTATTTTGCGGTTCAAACTCGAAGAGCTGAGATAATAGCAGAACGAATCCAAGAAATATCAAGACTTGAAGCTCGAGATCGATTGCGCTCGTCCGAAAAACAACTATCTCAAAATATTTATCAGAGAGGAGTTGATGATAAAGGATATGGTAGAATTCGTTCAAAAGGTGATACTGCACTATTTGGAGGGCATACAACTGAAGATATGAAACACAGATTAGGGATTAAGTCAAATCGTCCATTAGCGGATTTTTTGCCAACATTAACTATTGCGGCAAAGAACCTGGCAACAGAAATGACTAATTATAATGTAGAACAGAAAAATCTGTATGGAGAATCCTCTATTACGCGTGAACATGTACAGAACAATGTTAGTGTGCGAAGTATGCTTGGAGAACGTGGAATCCGCCCAGAAGAACTTCCTGTTGCAGAAGACATAAAGAAAGTTGAGCGTCGTGTGGTTTCTGATGATAAAAAGATAGAAAAATCTTCTTCTAAACTCCCAATAAAAAAATAGAACTATTTGCAGAATAAATCAGATATATATCTAAATACTTGTTAATCAGTATATTTCTTTTTGCAGAGTAAATCCTAGGCAATAATTTAATATGGGAATAGTAGTAATAGTTGAAGGGGATGATTAGATAAACTTGGTCACTTAACTTAGTCACTTGCTATACAAAAGTGACTAAGTTAGGTGATAAAGTTACTTTTAGGTCGCGCGTTAATTGACTAACTTTATAATATAGTAAGATTATGGTTAAGAACTTGATTAACGAAATAGAACAGGCTATGCTCAGTTCATTGAATAATGAGCAGTTGGCCCAGTTGCGTAAGGTGCTTGATTACACCTTCCGTAACATTGTCGTGACTGAAAAAGATGCTGTCAATACAGAAAGTAATAATCAAATCTTGGTAGAGAATTTTATCTCAGCCAAGAAAGTTGAAGGATGTTCTCCTAATTCAATCGCCTATTATCGCAGTACTATAAATAATGCATTGATTAAGCTGGGCAAAGAGGTAATCCATATCACAACTGACGATTTACGACATTACTTAAATACATATCAAAGCGAAAGTGGCGCGAGCAAAGTAACGGTAGATAATATCCGACGAATACTATCCAGTTTCTTTTCTTGGTTAGAAGAAGAAAACTATATAGTAAAGAGTCCTGTACGAAGAATCCATAAAGTAAAGGTAGGTAAAACCGTAAAGGAAACATATACTGATGAATCTCTTGAATTGATGCGAGACCATTGTTCAAATCCACGTGATTTGGCATTGATAGATTTATTGGCATCAACAGGAATGCGTGTTGGAGAATTGGTTAAGCTCAATCGCAATTTATCGAGATGTATTATAATACTCATAATAAGCAAACCCTTGAATCGGTTTGTCCAATCATGAATAAGGGGATAACGCCAAAATATGTTGAATCTTCTTCTGTCTTAGTGATTAATCAAGCATGTATCCATTGGGATGGTCAACGTTTGGGTAATATAAAATACCACAACGAGGAAATCCCAGTTAGGAAGAGAATACTTGAATCAGGAGATGTTCTCTTGAATGCAACTGGAAATGGTACTCTTGGACGATGTTGTGTATTTATTTGTCCTTCAGACAATAATACCTACATAAATGATGGACATGTGATTGCCTTGTCAACAGATAGAGCAGTGATTCTTCCAGAAGTGCTTAATACATACCTTTCTTTAAATGATACGCAAGCAGAAATATACAGGCAATATGTAACTGGTTCTACAAATCAAGTTGATATCGTATTCTCAGATATCAAGAAAATGAAAGTTCCTGTTCCTAGTATGGATGAACAAATCTTGTTTGTTGAGGTCCTCACACAAGCCGATAAATCAGAATTTGTTGGTTGCAAATCGCAATTTATCGAGATATTTTATGGCATGGAAACTACTCCTGTAAAAGATTATATTGATGATTCTTTTCCTGGTGAATGGGGTACTGAAGATAAGGATGGTAATGGAGTAAAGGTTATACGTACTACAAACTTCACAAACTCAGGAAAGCTGAATCTTGCAGATGTTGTTACCCGCAGCATTGAAGATAGGAAGGTAGTTAGAAAGCAAATTAAAAAGTACGATACCATACTTGAAAGATCAGGTGGAACTGCTGATAATCCGGTGGGTAGAGTTGTGCTATTTGAAGAAGATAACTTGTTTTTGTGCAATAACTTCACGCAGGTTTTGAGATTCAAAGACGTTGATCCAAGGTTTGCATTCTATGCATTATACTACTTCTATCAGACAAATAGAACTGCAATCAGAAGCATGGGAAGCAAGACGACAGGAATTCAGAATCTCAACATGAGTAAATATTTGGAAATCGGCATTCCAAATGCATCAGATGAGGATCAGAAAGCGTTTGTTACAATTGCAGAACAAGCCGATAAATCAGAATATTACAATTAGAAACAAAAATATAATAACATATGGCATACTTTAACGAAGAAAATACGGTTGAGCAAATGCTCATTAATGCGGCAGGACAATGCGGTTGGATATATGTGGAACCGCAGTTTGTTCCGAGACTTCCTGATGAAGTTCTTGTTGTAGAATGGCTCATGGAGGCATTGTTGGCATTGAATCCTATTACTGCTGAACAAGCAGAACAGGTTATATATAAACTTCGAGCTTGTATTACAAGTGGAGGAGCTTCTGATGAACTAATTACAGCCAATGATAAGTTCCGCAAGTTGCTGTTTGAAGAGAACTCATACCCATTTGGGGACAATGGCGATAATATCAACATTCGTTTCTTTGCAGGCAAGGATGATGAATATAAGAATCGTTGCATAGTGACTAATCAGTGGGAGTATCCGAGAAAGAGTAAGGAGGGAGGCAAGCGTTTAGACCTTGTATATGTTATCAATGGTATACCTATGGTTATCGGTGAAGCAAAGACTCCTGTTAAGGCGTCTGTAACATGGGCTGATGGTGCTACTGATATTATGCATTACCAGAAGAGTATCCCTGAAATGTTTGTTCCGAATATTCTAACCTTTGCAAGCGAAGGAAGAGAATTACAGTATGCAGGTATCGGATGTCCTATTGACAAATGGGGTCCTTGGTTTGCTGATGAGGAGCGTAAGCATGGTACATTGGAAGATGTTGAGCATAACTATGTATCATTGATGACTCCTGAAAGACTATTGGATATATATCGCTTCTATTCTGTTTTTACAGGAACCTCAGGAGGTAGGAAAATTAAAATTGTATGTCGTTACCAACAATATTTGGGTGGCGAAGCTATTGTTCAACGTGTTTTGTCAACATATACAAAGGGCTCTGGTCCTCGTAAAGGTTTGATTTGGCATTTCCAGGGTTCTGGTAAGTCGTGGTTGATGGTATTTGCGGCTCAAAAACTTCGTCGTCAGGAAGTGCTAAAAGCACCAACAGTTGTGATTGTGGACGATAGAATTGATTTGGAAGACCAAATTACCGGCGATTTCACACGTGCAGAAATACCTAACATTGATAGCATATCATCCAAACAAGAACTGGAGGAAAAGATCCATCAAAGAAAGATTTTGATTACCACTATCTTTAAGTTCGGTGATTTGAATGATGGTGAGGTAATTGATGAACGTGACAATATCATCCTCTTGATGGACGAAGCTCATAGAACCCAAGAAGGAGATTTGGGTAAAAAGATGCGCACAGCATTGCCAAATGCGTTCTTCTTTGGATTAACAGGTACGCCAATCAACCGTAATGACCATAATACATTTGCATGTTTTGGAGCCGAGGAGGATAAATACGGATACATATCAAAATATACATTCCAAAACTCAGTAGCAGATGGGGCCACTCTTGAACTTAATTTCAAGACTGTTCCAGTCGAAATGCATTTGGACGATGCTAAGTTGCAAAAGGAGTTTGATGAGCTTACCGACCAAATTAGCGAGGAAGACAAGAACGAATTGGTAAGAAGAACAAGCGTTGATGCATTCTTTACCGCTGAAAAAAGAATCAATGACGTTTGTAAGTATATTGTCTCTCATTTCAGAGAGTATGTGAAGCCAACAGGCATGAAAGCTCAGGTTGTTGTTTACAATAGAGAATGTTGCGTCAAGTATAAAAAGGCTTTGGATGCTCTTCTTGGCACAGATGACCAAACAACAATTGTAATGCATACTGCTGGAGATAAAGCAGATGAATATAAGGCGTATAAGCGTAGTCGCGATGAGGAAAAGAAATTGCTTGACCAGTTCAGAGACCCATTGTCTCCGCTGAAATTTGTCATCGTGACAAGTAAACTGTTAACTGGCTTTGACGCACCTATACTCCAGTGTATGTATTTGGACAAACCAATGAAGAATCATACTTTGTTGCAGGCCATTTGCAGAACCAATCGTACCTACAATGAAAATAAGAAATGTGGGTTGATTGTTGATTTTGTTGGTGTATTTGAGGATGTTGCTAAGAGTCTTGCTTTTGATGAAGAGACGGTTAAGACCATTGTTCAGAATATCGATGAAATCAAAAGTCTTATACCTACATTCATGCAACAATGTATTGAGTTCTTCCCTGGCGTAGATAGAACTATTGGTGGATGGGAGGGGCTTACTGCTGCTCAACAATGCTTAAAAGATGATGGTGTGAAGACAAACTTTGGACGCCACTTTGCCCGCCTCAATAAAGCGTGGGAGATAGTTTCTCCCGATGCTTGTTTGGCCGAATTCCAAAATGATTATACTTGGTTGGCTCAGGTGTATCAAAGTGTACGTCCTGTAAGTGGTGGTAATCTTATCTGGACTTTGCTTGGAGCTAAGACCATTGAGATTATACATCGCAACATTGAAACTATTGACATTGGTACTCCACTAGAGGATTTGGTAGTTGATGCCGATGTGATAGATGCAGTCCTTGAAGATGAAAAAGCACGTGAGAAGAAGATTGTTGAAGTAGAGAAAATGCTTCGATTGAGATTGGGCGAGCATAAAGGTGATCCTAACTTCAAGAAATTTGCAGAAAAATTGGATGAACTACGTGAACGAATGGAACAAAATCTAATCAGTAGTATTGATTTCTTGAAACAACTTCTTGCATTAGCAAAAGACTTGCTTGAAGAAGAAAAGAAAAAGGATGAGTCCCAGGATAAAAGAGCAAAAGCTCGTGCTGCCTTAACAGACCTTTTCCAAAGTATTAAGACTGAAGAAACCCCAATTATCGTTGAGCAAGTTGTAAATGATATAGATAATGAGGTGGTTAACATTGTACGTCAATTTAATGATGCATTCCAAAGTGTTACAGCCCGTAGAGAAATTAAAAAGAAACTACGCGCTATCCTTTGGGTTAAGTATCAGATAAAAGACAATGATGTATTTGAACGTGCATACCAATATATTGAGATGTACTATTAGTATTTTGTTCATTCTGTTGTACAATGGCACAATACAAGCAATCTGAAATCACAAATGTATTTTGGGCATCGAACGATGGCTTCAAAGGTGGACGTGACCCATTGGGAATCCAGAACAGTTCAATTGCAACCTATAGCAAATTGTTACCTGGGCTCACCAATCTAACCCGTCACATCCGCTATTACAGCCTTTATTGTTGGCTACTTAGTGAATATGACAAATTTGAAGTTGCTGGTCAAACATCTCTGCATCAATATAATTTTATACGTCGTGCAGAGTTGGCAATGGCACTAATTATGAAGGAACAAAATGTTGGTTCTGTGGTTGGAGCTTTGTTTGTTTCACAAGGTAGATATAAGCAAATAGAGGATGGTATTTATGATATTGCAGATGGTGCTGATTATGAATCTAAAGATAAGTACTGGACATTCAAAAGTGGAGCTTTTGGCCAGTACTATCTTGGTTCTCTTATTTATTATGAACTTGTAAAAATTGAAGAAGGCAGATTCTATCTTCGTAACAAAGGAAAAGAGCTAGCTGATGCTGTCAGAAATAGTATTGATGAAAACATCCGGAAATTATTTCTTAAATGTATTCTGGATGGAAGTCTTAAAGAAGAAGCAATAGAAGACTTACAATCTTTAGCTATACATCGCATAAATGTAGGCTCTGAGGAATGGCTGTTCTTGAATAATTTGCTTACGAAAAGTGACGAGGACTCTTCCTTGCGAAGAGAAACAATCTTTTTGCTCCTAAATGATATTTCAAAAGGCGTAGAGATTCAAGAGTTTGTAAAGAATCGTTTTTTGCATATAACTGAAGACGGTAATTTGCATGCCGCATTTGGGTGGTATTTCTATTATTTATGTGAAGGTCTACATTATTGTATTGACTTGTTCTTCTGCTTAATACTTTACAAAATTCATGAATTGCACAATCCTCCAATTGCACTACTTTCTCAAGATATTAAACAATCTTTATTGTCGGTTATAGAGAAAGAGATGAATTATAACTCTCTTGACGAATGGAGGAAAAATGTGAGTGATAATATAAATATAATCTATGATGAGTTAAGGGATTACGTCAGCAAACAAGATTATATTTCTGCAGCAGTACATGCGATAAGACTCCTGTTGAGACTTTATACTGAATTTGAGAATAACTCAAAAGAAATAGAGGAGTTTGAGAAAAAAAATGATTTGAAACGTCAGCGAGGCATACTCAGTGAAGGGTTAAGATCTTATATGGAGCGTTACCTGTCATTCTCTATATCTAGCTTTATAGAATCTCTGATAGTACAAATAATGCAGGAACATACTGTGGTTGCTATTGCTAAAATGGGAAAGAATAATTCAGACCTAAGAAAATTTATTCTTGAGGATGGACGGATTGTTCTAGTAGAGCAACGGTATCCCGTTGAAACATCGCCGCGTATTAATTCTCTATTTAATTTTTTACAAGACATGGGTTATCTTGATGAAGATAATACACTAACTGAGATAGCATCACAATTCATTGAGAATTATGGAAAAGAATGAGCATGCAATATTATTGGATATTCCTAGCGGCGGCAAAAATGGCAAATATCATTCAGCTGTATTGACTACTTATGCCATAGATTTGATACATTTCGATAATCAATTATTGAACATGCTTCATCGTAAGCAAGTATGTAGCATAAATGTGTTTGCCGATACCAATCAAATGGATAAATCTATGGAATATGTATCTCCTATTTATATTAGACATATTGGTAAGGAGTACTCCATTACATCTATAAGTGCTGTCGGAGCTTTTCATCCTAAGATTAATTTCTTTGTAGGAGATGACGCTGTATTGGTTGTGTTTGGTACTGGTAATCTAACAGTTACAGGACATGGAAAAAATCATGAGGCATTTACAGGTTTTATGATAGATGAGACTGATACGACGCATCGTCCTCTCATTGAAGAATGTTGGCAGTATCTCTGCCGATTTACAAAGCAATGTAACGACTATGATCATAATAGAATTCTTCGTGAGATTCCTGAAAATTGTACATTTTTAGATTCCTCTTTCAATATTGTGCCTCATAGTATGTGCAAGGTACAAGAAGGGTTAAATGCTGCTTTACTGTATAATGATTCTCAGTCTGGGATTTTACAACAAATTTCAAATTTAGTGCCATTAAATGAGGTGCAGACTATAACACTTCTCAGTCCATATTTTGATGAATATGGAGAATCATTGATTACATTATCCCAACTTTGTCCGAACTCAACGGTGAATGTTTTGATTCACCAAGATTGTGCTTTGCCACCAAGCGGAATGCTTCCAAATAGCAGTATTCATTTTTATGATTTCAGCGAAACAAAAAGGGGTAAAATAGCTTTTAAAACATATGAACGTCAATTGCATGCAAAGGTTTTGCACTTTAAGACTAATGATGCTGAATATTGTATGGTTGGCAGTGCAAATGCAACATTAGCCGGACTTGGAACAATAACTCACAGAGGCATAAATGAAGAGTTTGGAGTCTTGTATCATTCGACAAAGCAAGATTTTCTATCTACACTTGGTCTGAAAACCAAGAAAAGAATAGATGTGCCAACTAATAGATCCAAACATTCTAATGAAGCTCCTTCTGAAACTGGAAGACGATTAAGACTATTATCCGCTTATTACGAATCAGGTAAATTAAATGTCTATAGCAATGAGGAGATTCCTGATGGAGTACTACTGTCTATCGACAATGGAATTGAGACTCTTGTAAGTGAACTTAAACATGATAAAGGCAATAGATATAGTACTGATATAAAGTTAGCAAAAACTCAATATACATGTTATTTAGTGGATAAAGACAAGAAATCTATATCTAATAAGCTGTTCGTCAATTGGACTGAGTTCTTAGCCACAACAAATCCGTCGAAAATGAGTCGTAATCTTAATAGATTCATTTCTCGTATTGAGAATGAAGGATATGATGGTATGGAGGTTGCTGATATGCTATCTGATGTAATGTGGGACTTAGTTAATGATGCTGGTGAAAAAGTTTCTCCAAAGATTAAAGTTTCATCAGAAGATAAAAGGCAATCTGATTTATCTTTGCCCGAAATAAAATACAATTCGGAATATGACAATGACGATGCAAAAAGTAGCAGGATTTTCCAAATAGATCGTACATCAAGACTGATTGAATGTATTGAGGAGAGTATTAAAAAAAAGATTCGTTCGATAGATGATGCGATCATTGATGAAGAGGAAGAAGGCTCGGCAGAAACAAGCAATAATAGAGAAATAGAAGAACAGGAGGATATCTTCCTCAGCAAGCAACTGTTAAAAGGTTATGGTGAATTATCAACATCTTTGTTAATGAAATATCAGAAGATGATAAGTAAGCGATACGAGCAGGTAAAAGCTACAGGTGATGGCGTTATAACTAGAGATGACTTAAACTTCTTTTCTCTGTCTATGTTTGCTGCAATGGAGATATGTTATCTTAATAAATTTCGTTATAAATTTGACCAAATACCCTATTCATCAAGAAACTTTTCTCAGAAACAGTTTTATGATAGTTTGGAAAGGAGCATAAGTAACGTTGGTCTTGACTCATTGGAAAAATTTGTAAAGTTTTGCAATACAATGAAACTTCCAGCACAAAGAGATGAGAATTTCAATAAAGTTTCGTCTCGTTCTATGAAATATGCAATATTATATGGGACCTTATTTAATAGACTTTCTCACATTGAAACTATACGCATATTGGGTAAACGCTTGCAAAAAGCAGTAGATAGCCTGGCTGTGCTATTCGGTAAACCTTCGTTTGAAACTCTGACAAAAGAGCTTGAACCTTTATCAGAAAGGTATGACTATGTATTTCGCATGAATCATGTTGAAAATATGATTAGAAGTCTTAGCTGATAATTTCGTTCGTTAGAACGAACAAACTACTATTAAATAAGGGAAAGAAAAAACATGGGCAATGATTTTTCCTTGTGTATAGCAAAAAGTTGTGCTTGTTTTCATTTGTTTGTCAAAAAACACATATCTTTGCCATTGATAGCCTCAGATGGTGTGGTTTGTTTGGCTAAAAATCATTCTTTGAAATATAATTGATTGATAATCAAATGAGACACAACTCTTTAACGAGGAAGAGTATTGATTTAGAAAAAGAAACCGAACATATAAAAATACCCGATAGCTGTGTGAAAGCTATCGGGTATTTTTTAGTTCGCCCAGCACGAACATATTCTAACGGGTGTAAGTCCCTAAAGCGCCCT
>OOBY01000179.1_pt1 | contig 73743 bp, 67 predicted proteins | sample 1671751 | NCBI WGS metagenome assembly OOBY01 (sample SAMN06348189, study PRJEB24527) | human gut metagenome | biome: human gut; feature: ankylosing spondylitis patient; material: feces | host: Homo sapiens | place: China | collected 2015-10
TTAAGAGCGAAGATGATCGCTGACTTCAATTTTTTTAAAGAAAAAGAGGTGCTCGAGTGGATATGCTACACAAGAAGCGTACGCTTAAGTATACCTAGCTTAGATCTCGCAATGGTCGACTCAACACGCCAGTTAGTCTTTGCGTTAAGCGAGTCAAAGCCACTACCAACCGTTTTGACCATCTTCAATGCGCAGGGCGAAAAACTATTTTGGTCAGCACCTCCTGAAGGCGCATTTTTCTATTACTTAACTTTCAACCTGGCAAAGGAAGTGGTTGTGGTCTGTAGCTATGTGGAAATGCAAAACGGCTGGCATGAGTGGTTTTATTCCTGGGATATGAAGCGTAATGCTTTGTCTCAATTGGGCCCAGCGTATTAACATCAAAAGCGCCAAAAAACGATAACAATAACCGGTAGCAAAAGAGGGCTGCATAAGCAGTTCCAACAACAGGTTTAAAACAGAGCTAAGAGGCAAAGGATGAGTACGGTTTACATTGTCATATTGACCTATATCAAACCCCTTGAAGAGGTTGACGCAGCGATACCTGCTCATGTGGAGTGGCTAAAAAAGGGGTATGCAGAGGGGATATTTCTGGCATCGGGTAGACGGATCCCAAGAACCGGTGGAGTCATACTCGCTAAATGCGAGAGTCTGGTCTCTCTCGAAGAGCGCTTGCGCGAGGATCCTTTTCAGGCGTTGAAGCTTGCGACTGCCGAAATCATTCCCTTTGAACCCAGCATGAAAACAGAACTATTAGAAAATGTGTTTTAACCCCGCAATAAAAAAATCCACGCCAGGGCGTGGATTTTTTTCATTCAAGACGAATCAGACGTTGAACAGGAAGTTCATCACATCGCCATCTTTAACGATATAATCTTTCCCTTCCGCACGCATCTTGCCTGCTTCTTTCGCGCCTTGCTCACCCTTGTAGGTGATGAAGTCTTCAAACGCGATGGTCTGCGCACGAATAAAGCCTTTCTCGAAGTCGGTGTGAATTTTACCAGCCGCCTGAGGCGCAGTTGCACCCACAGGGATGGTCCACGCACGTACTTCCTTCACGCCTGCGGTGAAGTAGGTCTGCAGGTTCAGCAGCTCATAGCCTGCGCGAATTACGCGGTTCAGGCCCGGCTCTTCCAGACCCAGCTCGGCCATGAACTCTTCACGGTCGGCGTCGTCCAGCTCGGCGATGTCGGATTCAACGGCAGCGCACACGGCAACAACCACAGAACCTTCCGCCGCTGCAATTTCACGCACTTTGTCGAGGTACGGGTTGTTCTCGAAACCGTCTTCGTTAACGTTGGCGATGTACATGGTTGGCTTCAGGGTCAGGAAGCTCAGGTATTTGATCGCCGCCTTGTCTTCTTCAGTCAGGTTTTTCAGCGCGCGCAGCATGCCCGCGTTTTCCAGCTGTGGCAGACATTTTTCCAGCGCAGCCAGTTCCGCTTTCGCGTCCTTATCGCCGCCTTTGGCTTTCTTCTGCACGCGATGAATCGCGCGTTCACAGGTATCGAGGTCAGAAAGAGCCAGTTCGGTGTTGATGACGTCGATGTCGTCAGCCGGATCCACTTTGTTGTTTACGTGGATGATATTGTCGTTCTCGAAGCAGCGCACAACGTGGCCGATCGCTTCGGTTTCACGAATGTTGGTCAGGAACTGGTTACCCAGGCCTTCACCTTTGGATGCGCCTTTTACCAGGCCCGCGATGTCCACGAACTCCATGGTGGTTGGCAGAATGCGCTGCGGCTTCACGATTTCCGCGAGCTGATCCAAACGCGGATCCGGCATTGGCACAACGCCGGTGTTAGGTTCGATGGTACAGAACGGGAAGTTCGCCGCTTCGATACCCGCTTTGGTAAGCGCGTTAAACAGCGTGGATTTGCCCACGTTTGGCAGACCGACGATACCGCATTTGAATCCCATTTCTAAATCACCTTAATATCTTGATAATCAATCCGTTAACGATAACCGACTGATGAAAAGTAAATAACTACGCCTATTATACACGTAACCCGCATGACGCGCGGTAAAAAAGCCGGATCGGGCAGATTATTGCGCTTTGAAAGCGTGCAAGCGGTTTGTCGCTTTGGTTAGCCCGTCTTTCAGCCAGATTTCGGTGCAGCGCGCCGCTTCGTCTACCGCTTCGTCAATCAGTTTCTGCTCAGAAACCGGGGGCTTACCGAGTACGAAACCGACAACTTTGTTTTTATCGCCCGGATGACCGATTCCGACGCGCAAACGGTGGAAATTCGGGTTATTGCCCAGCTTGCTGATGATGTCTTTAAGACCGTTGTGGCCGCCGTGCCCGCCGCCCAGCTTGAATTTTGCTACGCCAGGCGGGAGATCCAGCTCATCGTGAGCCACCAGAATTTCATCCGGATTGATGCGATAAAACGTTGCCATTGCCGCCACGGCTTTACCGCTCAGGTTCATAAAGGTGGTGGGCACCAGTAAGCGAACATCCGCGCCAGCAAGGTTGATACGTGAGGTGTACCCGAAGAATTTAGGTTCTTCACGCAGGGGAGCACGTAACCGCTCGGCCAGCAGATCAACGTACCATGCCCCGGCGTTGTGGCGAGTGGCCGCATATTCTGCGCCCGGGTTGGCGAGGCCGACAATCATTTTAATCGTCACGATTCAATTCCTAATGGGTTCCAGATCTGGCGCGTAGTTTACTGTCTGGCGCGCCGCTTGACAAAATTCTGCGACCATCATAACGAAATGCGAATAATTTCAGGTTTGAACAATTAGAATTTCAAGCTGTTCAAAGCCTTATTTGTAAACTTTTGTTTGGGCGTTATCTGTAATTGTGATCATTCACGCAACTCATAAAAGGGGCGTTGTCTATACTTTACACACAAGGATTAGGGGCTTTTCCCCTGACAACCCAAAGTTCCGGAGGTGACACATGAAACGCAAAAACGCTTCGATACTCGGTAACGTGCTAATGGGGTTGGGGCTGTTCGTGATGGTAGCCGGGGTGGGTTATTCAATTTTAAACCAGTTACCACAGTTTGATCTCCCGCAATACTTCGCGCATGGCGCGATATTGAGCATCTTCATCGGTGCGGTATTATGGCTGGCGGGGGCTCGCGTGAGCGGCCATGAGGAAGTGTGTGACAAGTACTGGTGGGTGCGCCACTACGACAAACGCTGTCGTCGCGACCAGCATAAGCACAGCTAGTGCTACGATGAAGAACACCGAAACGGTTCCCTGGGGAGCCGTTTTTTTTTGCATCATGGGTTGACCCTCACGTAACGTAAGGCTCCAGAGTGGCGCCACTGGCAAAGAAAAGGAGCAGTTATGTTGATTCAGGTGGGTGAGCTGGCGAAACGTGCCGGGATCACCGTGCGGACATTGCACCACTATGAGCAAACAGGGTTGTTGCTGCCTTCTGCCAGAAGCGCGGCAGGTTACCGGCTTTATAACCTGGCGGATGTCCAGCGTCTGCACATGATCCAGGCGTTGGCAAAAGCGGGGCTGGAACTTGCTGAAATCAGGGATTTCCTGGAACAGGAGTCGCTGTCGTTAACCGAGTTACTCGATGCGCAAATCACGCTGCTGGATAAACAACTGCGCAGCATACATACGCTGCGCGACCGGCTGGTGGAGTTGCGGACCGGGCTTATCGACGATGCGACGCCGGATCTGGAATCCTGGCTACAGACTCTGGAGTTAATGAATATGTACGATCGCTGGTTTAGCAAAGAAGAGTTACAGCAGCTGCCGTTTGCAGTGCAGAAGGATGCGCTGGCGGCTATCTGGTCAGGACTGGTTGCACAAGCCAAAACGCTTCTGGAGCAAGATATACCCATTACGGACGCGCGAGCCATGGATCTGGCGACACGCTGGATGGAACGCCTGGAGCAGGACACGGCGGGCAAGCCGGAGTTTCTCACCCGGCTGAACGAGATGCACAGCGTTGAACCGCAGATGCAGGCGCAAACCGGCATCACGCCGGAGATGACGGATTACATCACGCGCGCGTTTGCTGAGTCTAAGCTCTGCATATGGGAGAAGTATCTCACTGCCGAAGAGATGGCCTTTACCCGGGCACACTACTTTGACCGCATGATGGAGTGGCCGCCGCTGGTGGCGAAACTGCATCAGGCGCAGCGGGATAATATCGCTCCCGCCACGGAGGAGGCGCAAAAGCTCGCCGAAAACTGGCTGTCGCTATTCCAGTCGTACGCGGGCACGAACCCGGCGACCCAGCAAAAGTTTCGCACTGCCATGCAGCAGGAGCCGCATCTGATGAAGGGAACATGGATGACGCCTGCCGTGATTGCATGGCTACAGCAGGCGATCGGGGTGATGATGCAGAGACGTTTCTCTGCATCAGGTGACTCACAGATCCGCTAACGCAGCTTCGCGGTTAGGATAGAAGGCAAGGCGGCCAGGGATAGGCTGCACGCCCGCGCGCGCCATGGTGCGCAGCGGCTGAAACTCCAGGTTACTCACCCGCAGCTCACAGCCTTCCGGCAGACGTGCCACAAAGCGCTGGAAGGCATCCAGGCCGCCTGCATCCAGTACCGGTACGGCATCCCACTTCAGCACGACAACCCGTTTCCCCACGATGCGGGACTCCAGATCGCTGAACAGGCCTTCCGCCGCAGCGAAGAACAGCGGGCCAATCACGCGCAGCACCAGCACATCGTCAGGTACCTCCACGTTAACCGGGGAAAGGCGCGTCATCTGCGCGATGCGGCGCATAAACAGCAGGGACGCCAGCACGATCCCGACGCTGATGGCGATAACCATATCGAACAGCACGGTCAGCGACATGCAGATCAGCATCACGATGATGTCGTCTTTCGGCGCGCGACGCAGCAGGTTCACCACCTTGTGCGCCTCACTCATGTTCCACGCCACCATCAGCAGCAGGGCAGCCATGGCGGAAAGCGGCAGCCAGGAGAGCAGCGGGGCGAGGACAAGCAGCGCCAGAATCACCAGCAGGGAGTGAATGACCGCAGAGACCGGTGACGTCGCCCCTGCGCGGACGTTCGCGGCAGAACGGGCAATCGCAGCCGTAGCCGTAATACCGCCGAAGAAGGGCGCGATAATATTACCTAATCCCTGACCGACCAGCTCGCTGTTGGCTTTGTGCTTGGTGCCAGTCATGCCGTCGAGCACCACGGCGCAGAGCAGGGACTCAATCGCCCCCAGCATCGCCATAGAAAATGCGGCGGGAAGCAAAGCGCGCAGGGAATCCCAGCTTAGGGTAAAGCTGGAGCCGGGCATGTCCCACGGCAGCACCAGCTGTGGCAACAGCTGCGGAATGCCGCTACCCTGTGAACCGTCCGCCAGAACATAGTGGAACTGCGAACCGATGGTCGCGACATGACCACCGAACATATTGACGATAGCCATCACCGCGCAGCCCAGCAGCAGTGCGGGCAGATGGCCCGGGAGACGGATCCCCAGACGAGGCCAGACGATCAGCGTACCCAGCGTCACAATCCCAATGGCAGCGTCGCCCAGGTTGGCGGTCGGCAGCGCCATAAACAGCGCCCCCACTTTCTGTAAATAGTGCTCAGGAACATGAGTCATCTGCAGCCCGAGGAAATCCTTGATCTGCATGGTTCCGATGGTGATACCAATCCCCGAGGTGAATCCCAGCGTCACGGAAAGGGGGATGTACTCGATCAGCCGACCAAAGCGGGCCAGGCCAAACAGAATCAAAAAGACGCCGGACATCAGGGTGGCGACCAGCAGGCCTGCCAGACCAAACTGCTGAGAAACCGGGTAGAGGATCACCACAAAAGCGGCAGTCGGGCCGGAGACGCTGAAGCGCGAGCCGCCCGTAAGGGCGATGACGATCCCGGCAACGGCCGAGGTGTACAGACCGTACTGCGGCGCAACGCCGCTGCCAATGGCCAGCGCCATCGCCAGCGGGATGGCGATAATGCCGACGGTGATCCCGGCAATCAGGTCACGTACAAAGCGTGATGAGGTGTACTTCTCTTTCCAGCAGGCGTCGATGAGGGCGCGAAAGGGCAGAACATGTGAGGAGGTTACGTTTTTCACAATTATCTATCATCCGTATGCGCATCATCTGTCATGTGAATGGCAGGTGAAGGAGGCATTAATCATACAAATAAAACCCAGAGACAAAAAAACCCGCCGCAGCGGGTTTTTCGGCCGTGTTCGATTAGTGTTCGAACATTGCTGAGATGGATTCTTCGTTGCTGATACGACGAATCGCTTCGGCCAGCATCCCGGACAGGGTCAACGTACGCACGTTTGGCAGTGCTTTGATCTCGTCGCTCAGTGGGATGGTATCGCATACCACCACTTCGTCAATGACGGAGTTGCGCAGGTTGTTTACCGCATTACCGGAGAAGATCGGGTGGGTCGCGTAAGCGAACACGCGCTTGGCACCACGCTCTTTCAGCGCTTCAGCGGCTTTACACAGGGTACCGCCGGTATCGATCATGTCGTCAACCAGCACACAGTCGCGGCCAGCAACGTCACCGATGATGTGCATCACCTGAGAAACGTTAGCGCGCGGACGGCGTTTGTCGATGATCGCCATGTCGGTATCGTTCAGCAGCTTAGCGATAGCACGGGCACGTACCACGCCGCCGATGTCCGGAGAAACCACGATTGGGTTGTCCAGGTTCAGCTGCAGCATGTCTTCCAGCAGGATTGGGCTGCCGAATACGTTATCAACCGGGACGTCGAAGAAGCCCTGGATCTGCTCTGCGTGCAGGTCAACGGTCAGTACGCGGTCAACACCGACGCTGGACAGGAAGTCAGCGACAACTTTAGCGGTGATTGGCACACGTGCGGAACGGACGCGACGGTCCTGACGGGCATAGCCGAAGTAAGGGATTACAGCAGTGATACGGCCTGCTGAAGCGCGACGCAAGGCGTCGACCATAACAACCAATTCCATCAGGTTGTCGTTCGTTGGAGCACAGGTGGACTGGATGATGAAAATATCACCACCGCGTACATTTTCGTTAATTTGTACGCTGACTTCGCCGTCGCTAAAGCGACCTACGGCGGCGTCGCCGAGGGAAGTGTACAGGCGGTTGGCAATACGTTGTGCTAGTTCCGGGGTGGCGTTACCAGCAAAAAGCTTCATATCAGGCACGAGAAGAACCTCAGGCATGCGTCCAGTGGTGGATAGCGTTCGCCGCAAACTGTGCGGGCCAGGCGAAGGCTATCCAGGCGGTGTATTAAAGAGCGCGATGCAACGTCTGGAACAGGGTGACGTTGTCACCGAAACTCAGTCTGCGCCAGAATGGCCTGCTGTAGGGGGGAGGTGTTCATCCCGCGTGCTACAAAACCATGCAGCCAAACCGGCGCTTGCTCAAGCACCTGACGAGCGGCGGATTCGGTGTCAAATTCAGCAAAGACACAGGCCCCTGTACCCGTAAGGCGCGACGGCGCGTATTCTAACAGCCAGGAAAGCACCGCATCAACCTCGCGAAAACGTTTTCTTGCGATATCCTCGCAATCGTTGCTGAATTCACAATTTAATAACGTTTCTATTGACCGTTCCGGGGTATTTCTTTTCAGGTCAGGATCTTTAAAGATGACCGGCGTTGGAATGCTCACGCCCGGATGGGCAACCAGATACCATTTTTCCGGCGGGTCGACCGGCGTGAGGATCTCGCCTACGCCCTCGGCAAAAGCCGCATGACCGCGAACAAACACCGGGACATCAGCCCCCAGCGTCAAGCCTAAGGCTGCCAGTTCGTCCTGTGACAGCCCGCAGCCCCAGAGATGATTCAGCGCAACCAGTACGGTCGCGGCGTTAGATGAGCCACCGCCCAACCCGCCGCCCATCGGCAGACGCTTCTCGATACGGATATCTGCCCCGCTTCCCTCGGGCAGACGGCCAGATTCCGCTGCGGCTTTCATCAGAAGGCGCGCGGCGCGCACGATCAGATTGTCTTCATGCGCGACCCCTTCGACCGGCGTTAGCAGGCAAATCTGCCCATCCTGGCGCAGCTCAATGGCGATCGTGTCGCCATAATCAATAAACTGAAACAGCGTCTGGAGGGTGTGATAACCGTCAGCACGCTGGCCGGTGATGTATAAAAACAGGTTCAGTTTTGCCGGAGAGGGCCAGTGGGTCATCATTTAACGATCCAGTTGTCCATTTTCAGCTTGATGCGCTGGCTGCCTTGCGTCAGCTCCATATTCGACGGCAACGACGGTTTACTCTTGCTGTCATAGGCGCTGTACACCACTTTCCACGTCTTGCCATTCTGAGTGTAGTTCACCTGGCTGAGACGGTATTGATCGTCAAGCTGGTAGTCGGTTGCCTCACCCGGCAGGCCAAGGATCCACTGGCGCAGGCTGTTGAGCGGGATAGGCATCCCGGTCAGCTTGCCAATCATCTCTTCGGCGTCTGTCGCGGTGTAGTGCTGGCCTTTGTTATCGGTGATCTGCGCTTCGCCCGGTTTGGCGATAAGCTCCAGTTCGGTGCTGCCCAGCGGATTTAACAGCAGCAGGCGATAGTTGTCCTGACCCGTTTGCTGCCAGAAGAAACGGGCATAAACCTTTTGCTCGTCAGAGAGATAAGCGAAAGCGCCGCGGGTCTGGTACTGGCTCAAATTACGGACGTCCTGCTGGTGCTGACGCCACTGCGGTGAATCAGGGCTTTTGCCCGGGCCTTTTGGTTGGGTGACGGTACATGCGGTCAGAACCAGTGCCGCCAGCGGCAGCAGGCGAATCAGTCGGGTCATAATGAGGACAAATCCTTGAGATACGTTGCAGTTATAACCGTTAATGCTAGCGTCCCACAGTGCTACCGTCTACGTTCAAATTATCTCAAAGCGTTGTGTAACCTATTACTCCGAAAGGGGGCAGTCTCTTTTATTGATCTCGCGCATCCTGTATGATGCGTTCTGCTAACCTTATTAACGCTGGTACTACTCCCGCTCAACATGACCCTATTAGCACTCGGCATCAACCACAAAACAGCCCCGGTTTCGCTGCGAGAACGCGTGACGTTTTCGCCGGATACGCTCGACCTGGCGCTGGATAGCCTGCTTGCACAACCGATGGTGCAGGGTGGCGTGGTGCTCTCAACGTGCAACCGTACCGAGCTGTATCTCAGCGTGGAAGAGCAGGATAACCTGCACGAGGCGCTGATCCGCTGGTTATGCGACTACCACAACCTCAACGAAGAAGAACTGCGCAATAGCCTGTACTGGCATCAGGACAACGATGCGGTCAGCCATCTCATGCGCGTGGCCAGCGGGCTGGATTCGCTGGTGCTGGGCGAACCGCAAATTCTTGGGCAGGTGAAAAAGGCGTTTGCGGATTCGCAAAAAGGGCATCTGAAGGCCAGCGAGCTGGAGCGTATGTTCCAGAAGTCGTTCTCCGTGGCAAAGCGAGTGCGAACCGAAACCGACATTGGTGCCAGTGCGGTTTCTGTTGCTTTCGCGGCCTGTACCCTCGCTCGTCAAATCTTTGAATCTCTGTCGACCGTCACCGTGCTGCTGGTGGGCGCGGGCGAAACCATCGAACTTGTGGCGCGTCATCTGCGCGAGCATAAAGTGAAAAAGATGATTATCGCCAACCGCACCCGCGAGCGTGCGCAGGTGCTCGCGGACGAAGTGGGCGCAGAGGTCGTTGCGCTGAGCGACATCGATGAACGCCTGAAAGAGGCGGATATCATAATCAGTTCTACCGCCAGCCCGCTGCCGATTATCGGTAAAGGGATGGTGGAGCGTGCGCTGAAATCCCGCCGTAATCAGCCGATGCTGCTGGTCGATATTGCCGTCCCGCGTGATGTTGAACCCGAAGTGGGCAAACTGGCGAACGCCTATCTCTACAGCGTGGATGACCTACAAAGCATCATTTCGCACAACCTTGCCCAGCGTAAAGCGGCAGCGGTGCAGGCGGAAACCATCGTTGAGCAGGAAACCAGCGAGTTTATGGCCTGGCTGCGCGCGCAAAGCGTCAGCGAGACCATCCGCGAGTACCGCGGGCAGGCTGAACAGGTGCGTGATGACCTGACAGCCAAAGCGTTAGCGGCCCTGGAACAGGGCGGTGACGCAAATGCAATCATGCAGGATCTGGCGTGGAAACTGACCAACCGCCTGATCCATGCACCAACCAAATCTCTTCAGCAGGCTGCCCGTGACGGGGATGATGAACGCCTGACTATTCTGCGCAACAGCCTCGGGCTGGAATAGCGCCCTACAACCATTTTCTATTACAAGGTGCACTTACGCCTATGAAGCCTTCTATCGTCGCTAAACTGGAAGCTCTGCATGAGCGCCATGAGGAAGTACAGGCGCTGCTCGGCGATGCCGGGACCATCGCAGACCAGGAACGTTTTCGCGCACTGTCGCGTGAATATGCGCAGTTGAGTGATGTGTCTAAATGCTTTACCGACTGGCGACAGGTTCAGGAAGATATTGAAACCGCGCAGATGATGCTCGACGATCCTGAGATGCGCGAGATGGCGCAGGAAGAGCTGCAGGACGCAAAAGCGCGTTCTGAAGAGATGGAACAACAGCTCCAGGTGCTTCTGCTGCCGAAAGATCCGGACGATGAGCGTAACGCGTTTGTGGAAGTACGCGCCGGTACCGGCGGTGACGAAGCCGCGCTGTTTGCTGGTGACTTGTTCCGTATGTACAGCCGCTACGCCGAAGCGCGTCGCTGGCGCGTAGAGATCATGAGTGCCAACGAAGGCGAACATGGTGGCTTTAAAGAAGTTATCGCCAAGATCAGCGGCGACGGCGTATACGGTCGTCTTAAGTTTGAATCCGGCGGTCACCGCGTGCAGCGCGTGCCTGCGACAGAATCTCAGGGACGTATTCACACCTCAGCCTGTACGGTTGCGGTGATGCCGGAACTGCCGGAAGCCGAACTGCCGGACATCAATCCGGCGGATCTGCGAATTGATACGTTCCGCTCCTCCGGGGCGGGCGGTCAGCACGTTAACACCACCGACTCCGCGATCCGTATTACCCACCTGCCAACCGGTATTGTGGTGGAGTGTCAGGATGAACGTTCCCAGCACAAAAACAAAGCCAAAGCGTTGTCTGTACTGGGTGCACGTATCCGCGCCGCCGAAGTGGCGAAACGTCAGCAGGCGGAAGCGTCTACGCGTCGTAACCTGCTGGGCAGCGGCGATCGCAGCGATCGTAACCGTACCTATAACTTCCCGCAGGGCCGCGTGACCGACCACCGCATCAACCTGACGCTGTACCGTCTGGATGAAGCAATGGAAGGTAAGCTCGATATGCTGATTGAGCCTATCGTGCAGGAATACCAGGCCGACCAGCTGGCGGCACTGTCCGAGCAGGAATAATGGATTTTCAGCGCTGGTTACGCGAGGCGGTCAGTGAGCTTTCAGAAAGCGAAAGCCCGAAACGCGACGCCGAAATATTGCTTGAGCATGTGACGGGCAAATCCCGCACGTACCTGCTGGCTTTTGGTGAGACGCTGCTGACTGCCGAGCAGGAAGCGCAGCTCGCCGCGCTGCTTGCCCGCCGTAAGACGGGCGAGCCGGTGGCGCACCTTGTCGGCGAACGCGAGTTCTGGTCGTTACCGCTGTACGTCTCGGCGGCAACGCTGATCCCACGTCCTGACACCGAGTGTCTGGTGGAGCAAGCGCTGGCGCGTTTACCCACAGCGGCCTGTAGCATTCTCGATCTCGGTACTGGCACAGGCGCTATTGCGCTCGCGCTCGCTACTGAGCGGCCCGATTGCACAGTAACGGCGGTGGATGTGATGCCAGACGCGGTGACGCTGGCGCAGCGTAACGTGGAACGTCTTGGCCTCGGTAACGTGACGGTACTGCAAAGTAGCTGGTTTACCGCGCTGGAGAATCGCTTATTTGCGCTGATTGTCAGCAACCCGCCTTACATCGACGAACATGACCCGCACCTTGCGCAGGGCGATGTTCGTTTCGAACCACTGACTGCGCTGGTCGCGGCCAATGAAGGCTTAGCCGATCTTGATCACATTGTGACAACGTCACGACAACATTTGCTTCCCGGTGGCTGGCTGCTGGTGGAACATGGCTGGACGCAAGGGAACGCGGTGCGCGCGCTGTTCTCCAATGCGGGTTATCGCGCAGTGGCAACCTGCCGCGATTACGGCGGCAATGAACGTCTGACGCTGGGACAGTGGGTATGAATCACCGCTATCTGCCATTAACTGATAAAGGCGCATGGCTGACTGAAAAGTGGTTTGGCGTTATCATCTACATCGTTTTGAGTTTTATCGCGTCTGGACGTCATTGTACGCGCAGTCGTTACTGGGGTAAGTCATGAGGTCCTTAGCCGATTTCGAATTTAACAAAGTGCCGCTGTGTGAAGGCATGATCCTGATTTCTGAAATGATTCGCGATGATTTTACGTCGCAGTACGTCCACGCGGAGCTGGAGAATCTGGTCAGCCTGGCACGGGAGGAGATCAGTCAGGCGCGTCCGCAGGACTGGCAATTAGAGAAGCTGCTAGAGCTTTTCTACGGCGAATGGGGTTTCTGCGACACGCGTGGCGTGTATCGCCTGTCAGACGCATTATGGCTGGACCAGGTCTTAAAGAATCGTCAGGGCAGCGCCGTCGCGCTGGGATCCATTTTGCTGTGGGTCGCCCATCGTCTGGATATTCCGCTGGTGCCGGTCATTTTCCCGACGCAGATGATACTGCGTGCGGAGTGGCTGGACGGCGAGATGTGGCTCATTAATCCCTTCAACGGTGACACGCTGGATGAGCACACGCTGGACGTGTGGCTGAAAGGCAATATCAGCCCGGTGGCAGAGCTCTTCAACGAAGATCTCGACGAGGCGGATAACGCCGAAGTGATCCGCAAGCTGCTGGATACGCTGAAGTCTGCGCTAATGGAAGAGCGTCAAATGGAGCTTGCGCTGCGTGCCAGCGAAGTGCTGCTGCAGTTCAACCCGGAAGATCCGTACGAAATTCGCGACCGCGGCCTGATTTATGCGCAGCTCGATTGCGAGCATGTGGCGCTAAGTGATTTGAATTATTTCGTCGAGCAATGTCCGGAAGACCCGATTAGCGAAATGATTCGTGCGCAGATCAACGCGATCTCGCATAAACAAATTACACTGCATTAATCTTAATTCCGATTCACACCTGAATAAGGCGATCCTATGAAACAAAAAGTGGTTAGCATTGGTGATATCAAGGTAGCAAACGACCTGCCGTTCGTGCTGTTTGGCGGCATGAACGTGCTGGAATCCCGCGATCTCGCCATGCGTATCTGCGAGCACTACGTGACCGTGACCCAGAAACTGGGCATCCCGTACGTGTTTAAGGCCTCTTTTGATAAAGCCAACCGCTCCTCCATCAACTCTTACCGTGGCCCGGGCCTGGAAGAAGGGATGAAGATTTTCCAGGAGCTGAAGCAGACCTTTGGCGTGAAAGTGATCACCGACGTGCATGAAGCCTCTCAGGCGCAGCCTGTGGCTGACGTGGTAGACGTGATTCAGCTTCCGGCATTCCTGGCGCGTCAGACCGACCTGGTTGCGGCAATGGCGAAAACCGGTGCGGTCATCAACGTGAAGAAACCGCAGTTCGTGAGCCCTGGGCAGATGGGTAACATCGTCGATAAGTTCATTGAAGGTGGCAACGACAAGGTGATCCTGTGTGACCGTGGCGCAAACTTCGGTTACGACAACCTGGTAGTGGATATGCTGGGCTTTAGCGTGATGAAGAACGTCTCCGGCCAGTCTCCGGTGATTTTCGACGTGACGCACGCTCTGCAGTGCCGCGACCCGTTCGGCGCAGCCTCTGGCGGCCGTCGTGCCCAGGTTACCGAGCTGGCGCGTGCCGGCATGGCGACCGGACTGGCAGGCCTGTTCATTGAAGCGCACCCGGATCCGGCTAACGCGAAATGCGATGGTCCTTCCGCACTGCCGCTGGATAAGCTGGAGCCGTTCCTGAAACAGATTAAAGCGATTGACGATCTGGTGAAGAGCTTCGACGAGCTGGATACCAGCAACTAATAAAAAAACCCGCTTCGGCGGGTTTTTTTATGGGGCATATTGCCGGGTGGCGCTTCGCTTACCCGACCTACAAAACCCGTAGGCCCTGCAAGCGAAGCGCCGCTGGGCAAAAAAGCTATGCAAAAATTGTCATTAAGTACGCAATAAACAACGCCATATGCGCCGCGCCGTTCAGCACGTTAGTGCGTCCGGTGGAGAATGAAATCTGGCACAGCAGCAACGAGGCCACCATCACAATCATCTCCGGCGCACCCAGCGCAAACTGCAGCTCGTTGCCCGTCATAAAGGCAATCAGCGTCACCACCGGAACGGTAAGTGAAATCGTCGCCAGTACGGACCCGAAGAACAGGTTCATTGCGCGCTGCACCTGATTATTCAACACCGCTTTCAGCGCGCCCAGCCCTTCAGGGGACAGGATCAGCAGCGCCACCAGGAAGCCGGTAAACGCCACCGGCGCGTTCAGCTCGGTTAACAGCGTCTCCAGCGGGTTGGCATTCATCTTGGTGACGGCAATCACCGCAATCAGATGCACGATCAGCCAAACCGTATGCCACGCGCTGCTGTGGGCCGACGGCTTACCGTGGTGCGGGTCATCGTCGTCGCCGTCGTCTTCATGCTCATACACGAACAGGCTCTGGTGCGTTTTGGTCTGAATCAACAGGAACACGCCGTACATGGCGGCGGAAATCAGAGCGACCAGCAGCGCCTGACCGGTAGAGAAGTTTGCACCCGGTAGCGCCATTGGGAACACCAGCACGATAATCGCCAGCGGGAAGAGGGCAATCAGATACTGTTTAATGCCGAACAGGTTCATATACTGGGTCGCGAACTTGCGGCCGCCCAGCAGCAGAGAGAAGCCCACCAGGCCGCCCGTCACAATCATAATGATCGAGTAGAGCGTGTCGCGCATCAGCGTCGGCGCGGCATCGCCGGTGGCCATGAGCGCGGAAATCAGGCTGACTTCGAGAATAACAACGGAAAGGCTGAGAATTAACGAGCCGTACGGCTCACCCAGACGGTGGGCTAATACGTCCGCGTGACGAACTACGCTAAAGGCGCTGGTTAAGATGCCGACCAGCGCAAGAATATTGATACCAACCACCACTGGCAGTGACTGACTGCTTCCCCAGAAGAGCAGCACAGCCAGTGCCAGAACCGGGAAAATGAGCGACGTCTCCTTGTGGCGGGTCTTAACCGCCTCGTGTGTTGTTGTCATGTGCTTCTCCATCAATGCAGGTGCTTGTAATTATAGATAGATTTTTGAGGGCATTAAACTAACAGATATCTGATAAATACCGTTGAAGTTTTACTTAATTTTACGGTTTGGCGTTAATATTTATTATCACTCCCATAAAGAGTAATTATCAATAAAATAGCGCTGTATTACAGTTAATTAGCTTTGTTGATTAAGCATAAATGAAATCAACCTGGCAGGCGCGGGCATCGTCAACCACACTTATCTCTTTAGCAAAAAGAGAGGTTTTCGATGCCATACAAAACGAAACGCGAGTTACCCGATAGCGTGCAGCACGTCCTCCCTGCCCACGCGCAGGATATCTACAAAGAAGCCTTTAACAGCGCCTGGGATCAATACAAAGATAAGGACGATCGCCGGGATGATGCCAGCCGTGAAGAGACGGCGCATAAGGTCGCCTGGGCCGCCGTAAAACATGAATACGAGAAAGGCGACGATGATAAATGGCACAAAAAGAAATAGCCGCAAAATAATAAGCTGCCTGCATTTTGACTTTTCAGGCGGTTCAACTTCCGTTGTATTGCAACTGGTCTGCTAATTGCTTATCGTTATTTAACTGCTGGCAAAATGACCAGCATAGAATGCCGGGAAGGCGAATTACAGATGTCGCAAGGAAGCATGCAGTGGCGGAGGTGTAATGTGTTAACGCGTGATTTCTTAATGAAGGCAGATTGTAAGACGGCATTTGGTGCTATTGAGGAATCGCTTCTCTGGTCAGCAGAACAACGTGCGGCGTCGCTCGCTGCCACGCTTGCCTGCCGCCCGGATGATGGCCCGGTATGGATTTTTGGCTACGGTTCCCTGATGTGGAACCCGGCTCTCGAATTTGTCGAATCGGCAACGGGAACCTTGCCTGGCTGGCATCGCGCATTTTGTCTGCGCCTGACGGCCGGACGCGGCAGCGCGTGCCAGCCGGGGCGCATGCTTGCACTGAAAGAGGGCGGGCGCACCACGGGTGTCGCTTACCGCCTGCCGGATGCCACGCTGGAGGAGGAGCTGACGCTGCTCTGGAAGCGCGAGATGATCACCGGCTGCTATATGCCGAGCTGGTGCAAGCTGGAACTGGATGACGGACGTACCGTCAATGCGCTGGTGTTTATTATGGATCCGCGCCACCCGCTGTATGAAGCGGATACCCGTACGCAGGTGATCGCGCCCTTGATTGCTGCGGCCAGCGGGCCGCTGGGTACCAACGCGCAATATCTGTTTTCACTCGATCAGGAACTGACGCGTCTGGGCATGCAGGACGAATGTTTGAATGAGCTGGTCATGAAGGTGAAAGCGCTGCTGGAAGGGAGCCTGCTTAATAACCCGCTACGTCCGGGTTTTGCCTGAAAAAACGCCCGGCTAAACCGGGCGTTCGTTTTATGCGGCAACGTAGCTGACCGAATGCTCCAGTGACTGACTGTGGCTGTCAATCAGGACATCCCAGGTGCCGGTATAAGGCACGGTCAGCCACGCCTTGTCATCCTGCACCGTCAGAATATCCGCCTGCGATTGCTTCTGCGCTTTTGAACTCATGAGATGAATGCGGCAGCGTTCTGAGCAACGCACCACGACCGTATCCCCGCCAAACAGTTTCAAACTTGTCTTCACCAGTGCCATTTTTTACCCCGTCGATTTTGCCCATCCCGAGCGTGATATTGTTCACAATTTACTCATTGCATAACACCAAAGGGGAGGGGGAAGGATGATGATTTTGATCAAAAAATGGCATAACGTTTAAACAAAAATGACAAAATGCCTGAAAGCATTCAGCTGGCGCGTGTTTTACCCGGTTAACCCGCGCCAGAAGAAAATTAAATGCGGAAATGGCCGGCGGTTTCAGCAAGGTCGCCCGCCTGACTCTGCAGCGCGCTGGCCGCTGCGGCAGACTGCACCACCAGTTCGGCGTTCTGCTGCACCATTCTGTCCAGATGCGTTACCGCGTGGTTGATCTCGTGAATGCCTTTCATCTGCTCGCTGGTGGCAATCGAGATTTCACGCATAATCCCCGAGACGCTACCGATGCTGGAGCGGATCTCATCCATGCTTTCTCCGGCCAGATGCACGTAGCGCGAACCCGTTGCCACGCTGTCGGTTGTGGAATCGATAAGGGATTTGATCTCTTTCGCCGCCTGAGCGCTGCGGCTGGCGAGGTTTCGCACTTCTCCAGCCACCACCGCGAAGCCGCGGCCTTGTTCGCCCGCGCGCGCCGCTTCGACCGAGGCGTTCAGCGCCAGAATGTTGGTCTGGAAGGCAATGCCGTCGATGACGCTGGTGATATCGCCAATCTTCGCCGAGGCCACCTCAATCGACTGCATGGTAGTGATAGCCTGAGAAACCACCTCACCCCCGCGCGACGCTGCAGCAGAGGCGTTGCTTGCCTGCTCGTTCGCTTCTGCCGCAGATTCATTTGACTGGGTGACGGAGGCGGTGATCTCTTCGACGGCGCTGGCGGTTTCGCGAAGGCTTGATGCCGCTTGCTCAGTGCGCCCGGAGAGATCCTGGTTACCGGCTGCGATTTCCTGCGCCGCATTTTTCACCGAGGCGCTGGCGTCGCGCAACTGGACCATCACGACCGAGAGCTTATCGCTAAACGCGTTGAACGCCTGGGCAATTTGCGCCACTTCGTCATCACCGCTGTCCGGCAGGCGCTGCGACAGGTCATTGGTGCCGTTAGCGATGTTATGCATGGCGTCGCGAATATCGGACAAACGTTTCAACAGGCGGGCTATCAGGAAATGAACAATCGCGCCGCTCAGCAAGGCGAGGATCACCAGCGACAGCGCAGAGGCTTTCAGCAGCGAGCGCATGCCGGAGGTGGCATCGTTGTTATCGAGCGCCACAGCCAGCATCCAGTGCGTGCCCGGCACGGCGGTCGCCACGAAGGTTTTTTCGCTGCCGTTGAACGTCCCCTCAACCAGGCTACCGCTTTTCAGTGCCGCAAAATCGGTCCCTTTGATGGTTTCAGCGAATGGCTTGAGCGTGAGCGCCGGATCGCTGGCGGCAATCACCGTGCCATCGCTATCAAGGAGTAACCCGCTGCTGGCAGGCGTAGGGTGAATACCACGTACGTTAGCCACCACGCTGTCCATCGCCACGTCGCCTGCCACAACCGCTTTCAGCGCACCGTTCTCCTTCACCGGCACCGCAAAGGTCACCACCAGTTTCCCGGTGCCCGCGTCCACGTACGGGGCGGTCACTACCGGGCCATCAGTACTCACCACCTGCTGATACCAGGGACGGATCGTGGGATCATAATCTGCCGGGACGCCCGCCGGGTCGGAGAACTTCGCCGTTTTGCTGGCGTAGCCGACATAGACGTTGGTGAAGCCACCCGCCTGCGCAAGCTGTTTGAATACCGGAACCGGATCGTCATTCAGCGCAATGGTCTGCGCGGAGGCTATCACCGTCATTTTGCTTTTAACCCAGTCTGCAATCGCCATGTTATGGCTGGCGCTGGTGCTGGTCAGAATATCGCGCTGCGACTGCTGGTTATCCTGGCGCGTAACCTGGAAATTAATGACGGTATTGAGAAGAAGGGCGACGATCAGGCAACCTGTCGTCGCGGCAATAATACGGGCACGAATGGATCTGAACATAAGTGAAATACCTGCTGTGTTGTTTCCATGCCTATCGGCAGCCGCGCAGGTAAACTTGATGCTGAAACCGCGTCCATAAGAAAATAATATTTTTACGGGTTTATTATTAAAAAGTTAATACTTTATCAGCGGTCAGGGTCCACTCGGCCAGCTCAACCAGCGTCCCAATCTCGACGCCATCAATCAGCGGCAGTCCGGTGATACCGCGCCCGTCGGTGCAGGTCTTACAGAGTTTGACCGGCACATTTTGCGCGGTCAGGATCTCCAGCATCTGCTGGATGTTGTAGCCCTCGGCGGGTTTTTGTCCCTTGAGACCTGCGGTGACGGCGTCCGACATCAAAAAAAGGCGCAGCTCAAGTGCGCTCTCTTTCTCGCGCAGCGCTATCGCCAGCCGCAGGCTGTTGAAAAGGGATTCGCTGCCGTAGGCCGCACCGTTGGCGACGATCACAATCTTCTGCATGTTGACTCCTGTTGTTTGAAAGGCACGAATATTGCTTAACTCTCCGGGAGATTCGCTACCCGGGAGAGTAAGCATGACATTAATGGCGGGCAGTTCACCCGCGGCAACCGAGTGGTTCCAGCGCGCGACATTACTTCGCCGGGAGCAGCTCGGCAGGCTGGCTGCGTTGGGCGTGCTGGTTAACGGCATCAGCCGCCTTGTGCATATGCTCCAGTGCGAGCGCGGGGCATCCAACGTCTGGCTCTGCTCTCAGGGTAAGCTGTATGCCCCCGAATGCAAAGCCAGTCGTGGGCTGGTGGATGAAAACCTCACCGCGCTGCAGGCCATGCTGAAAGCACAATTCCCGGTCACGGGGAGCGGCGTTTGTGAGCGCATCGCCTGTGCGTTACTCAGCCTGGAAACACTGCCTTTGCTGCGTGACGGGATAGACAGCCAAAGCATAACGGCACCTCAGGCAATGGATCATTACTGCCGGATGCTTCGCCATCTGCTCAGTATCGTACCGCAACTCAATGACAGCATTGACGATCCGCAAATCGCGGGCCGTTTTGTCGCCCTTTATAGCCTGATGCAGGGCAAAGAGCTGGTGGGGCAAGAGCGGGCACTCGGGGCGATAGGCTTCACGCAGGGGTTTTTCACTGATGAAACCCGCCAGCGACTGGTAGACAGGATTGACGGGCAGCAGGCCTGTTTTGAGATCTTTTTATCCCACAGCCACGCTGAGGTGCAAAACACCTTTGCCCACAACTGCCAGCCCGATCGAGAAACAGAGCAACTCCGGCGCGTCGCCTGCACCCGTCAGCCCGCCGCCGACAATGGCAATACCGCGCTGAACTGGTTTGCCCTGCAAACCTCGCGTCTTGAACATCTGCGCACGCTTGAAGAAATGGTGATTGCCGATCTGATGGTAGCGGTGGATGACGCGATTCAGGCGTCCGGTGAAGCCACGATGAGTGGCGAAGAGCATGACGATCCTCTTGCGCTTTACCCGGATAAACCCTTGCTGCTGCTGGTTCGCCAGCAGGCGCGAGAGATAGACCAGCTCTCCCGTCAACTGGCATCACTCCGCGATACGCTGGAGGAGCGTAAGACCATTGATAAAGCCAAAAGCGTGCTGATGACGCATCACAGCATGAGTGAGGAACAGGCGTGGACGGCACTGCGCAAAATGGCGATGGACAAGAACCAGCGCATGGTCGATATCGCGCGCGCACTGCTCACAGTAAAGAATCTGTGGCAGCTAACACCAAAGGAGTAGTTGCACAATCAGTGGGCATTTAATGCCTGATTGAGGTGCGCTAACGCGACAGCTATCAGGTTAACGCCCCGAAAGCAGGGCCTTAAAACCTGGCATTCCCTTTGCATTATCTGTTTAACCATTTTCGACGATGCGCCAACGGCGGTGCATGCGTCTTCGGGATAAAGGCGTCCAGCGGTGCTCCGGCACGGCGGGCGCTTTTTTTTGGCTTTTTTTCAGGAGTGGTCATGGCGGATTTGTCGAGACGGCGGTTTTTGCAGGCCAGCATGCTGGCGAGTGGTGCAATGCTGCTACCGGGTGTCATGCAGGCCGCGTGGGCGGCAGGCTCGGATAAACCGGAGCAGGAAACGGTGCGCATCGGGTTTATCCCGCTGACCGACTGTGCCCCGGTGGTTATCGCGGCGCTGAAAGGGTTTGATAAAAAATACGGCATTACCATCGTGCCCACCAAAGAGGCGAGCTGGGCGGCGGTGCGCGACAAACTGGTGGCGGGCGAGCTGGATGCCGCGCACATTCTCTACGGCCTGCTGTATGGGCTGGAACTGGGCATCGCCGGCAAGCCACAGCAGATGGCGAACCTGATGACCCTTAACCAGAACGGTCAGGCCATCACGCTCTCCAGCGATCTGGCGGAGAAGGGCGTTCACGATCTCGACGGGCTGAAAAAGCTGATTGGGCAGCAGGCGCCTGGTACCTATACCTTCGCGCACACTTTCCCGACCGGGACGCACGCCATGTGGCTCTATTACTGGTTGGCCAGTGCGGGCATTAACCCCTTCGACGATATCCGGACCGTGGTGGTGCCGCCGCCGCAGATGGTGATGAACATGCGCATTGGCAACATGGTGGGCTTTTGCGTCGGCGAGCCGTGGAACGCGCGGGCGATTAACGACCGCATCGGCTTCACCGCCGCCACGTCGCAGTCCATCTGGGCCGACCATCCTGAAAAAATCCTCGGCACTCGCCGCGACTGGGTGGAGAGGAACCCGCATACCGCCCGGGCGCTGGTGAGTGCCGTGATGGAGGCCGCGCGCTGGATCGACGCCTCCCCGGAAAACAAACGCGAGACCGCGCGGATCCTCTCCCGCCGCGCCTGGCTCAACTGCAAAGAGCAGTACCTCACCGGACGGATGCTGGGCGAATACGACAACGGCCTGGGCCAGCGCTGGCAGGACGCGCACCCGATCCGCTTCTTCAACGAGGGGGCCGTCAGCTACCCGTATCTCTCTGACGGCATGTGGTTCCTGACCCAGTTCCGCCGCTGGGGTTTGCTTAAATCTGCACCGGACTACGCGGGCATTGCGCAACGGATCAACCAGACCGCAACCTGGCAGGATGCTGCCACCGCGGTGGGGGGCATTACCGCACCGGCATCACCACTACGCAACAGCACACTGATGGACGGCACCGTCTGGAACGGTACCGACCCGGAAGGATACGCCAACCGCTTCGCCATTCATCGTAAAGGGGCCTGATTATGCAGCATCTGCAAAAGACGACATCACAAGAGACACCCGTGAGTGGGGAAGTCATCCCCCTGCCACCCGTGCAGGTACGCCGTCGCACCCCGGCATTTTCGCGTCGGATTAACGACCTTCTCCAGCGCGTCATTCCCGCAATGCTGGGCCTGGGACTGCTGGTGCTGCTGTGGCAGCTGGCGGCCATCAACAGCAAAGGCTTCCCGACGCCGCTGAGCACCCTGGATTCGGCCATCACCCTGTTTGCCGACCCGTTCTACCGCGACGGGCCAAATGATATGGGCATCGGCTGGAACGTGCTGGCTTCATTGCAACGCGTCGCCATCGGCTTTGGGCTGGCAGCGCTGGCGGGTATTCCGCTGGGCTTTTTGATTGGCCGTTTCACCTTTTTCTCGCGCATGTTCAACCCGCTGATTGCGCTTCTGCGTCCGGTTAGCCCGCTGGCCTGGTTGCCTATCGGTTTATTGCTGTTCCAGAAAGCAGAGCCCGCGTCGAGCTGGACCATTTTTATCTGCTCCATCTGGCCGATGGTGATCAACACCGCCGAGGGCGTGCGCCGCATTCCGCAGGATTACCTCAACGTGGCCCGCGTGCTGCAGCTCTCCGAGTGGACCATTATGCGCCGCATCCTCTTCCCGGCCGTGCTGCCTGCGGTACTGACCGGGGTGCGCCTCTCGATCGGCATCGCCTGGCTGGTGATCGTCGCCGCCGAGATGCTGACCGGCGGGCTGGGCATTGGCTTCTGGATCTGGAACGAGTGGAACAACCTCAACGTCGAAAACATTCTCATCGCCATCGTCATCATTGGCGTGGTCGGGTTGCTGCTGGAGCAGGGGCTGATGCTGATCGCCCGTCGCTTTAGCTGGCAGGAAAAATAAGGAGAGAACATGAAACCATTAATTCAGGTCCAGGCCGTGAGCCAGCGTTTTTCCACCGCCAGCGGCGAGTTTCTGGCACTGCAAAACGTCTCTTTTGATATCCACGAGGGCGAAACCGTCAGTCTGATCGGTCACTCCGGCTGCGGCAAATCGACGCTGCTGAACCTTATCGCCGGGATTACGCTGCCAACGGAAGGGGGGCTGATTTGCGACAACCGCGAAATCGCCGGGCCGGGGCCTGAGCGCGCGGTGGTGTTTCAGAACCACTCCCTGCTGCCGTGGCTGACCTGCTTCGACAACGTGGCGCTGGCGGTGGATCAGGTTTTCCGTCGCACCATGAGCAAGGCCGAGCGCAAAGAGTGGATTGAGCACAACCTCGACCGCGTGCAGATGGGGCACGCGCTGCACAAGCGCCCGGGGGAGATCTCCGGCGGCATGAAGCAGCGCGTCGGCATTGCCCGCGCGCTGGCGATGAAGCCGAAAGTGCTGCTGATGGATGAACCCTTCGGGGCGCTCGATGCGCTGACGCGCGCCCATCTGCAGGACTCGGTGATGCAGATCCAGCAGGCGCTGAACACCACCATCGTGCTCATTACCCACGACGTGGACGAGGCGGTGTTGCTCTCCGATCGCGTGTTGATGATGACCAACGGCCCGGCGGCCACCGTGGGAGAAATCCTGCGCGTTGACCTGCCGCGCCCGCGCAACCGGGTGCAGCTGGCGGACGACAGCCGCTATCACCACATGCGCCAGCAGATCCTGCATTTCCTCTATGAAAAGCAGCCGAAAGCGGCGTAGCGAGGGGGCCTTGATGCGACTGGTCATTATCGGAAATGGCATGGCGGCCACGCGACTGATTGCCTCGCTCACCGGGCGTGCTTCAGGTCGTTTCGCAATCACCGTCATCGGTGACGAGCCGGAGCATGCCTATAACCGCATCCAGCTTTCGCCGGTGCTGGGCGGTGAAAAAGCGGCGGCGGACATCTGCCTTCAGGATGATGAGTGGTACCAGGCGCGCGGCGTGACGGTGCTGCGGGGCGAAAAGGCGATTGCCGTGAACGTGGATACGCGGGAAGTGCAAACCGCCGCCCGCACGCTGGGCTGGGATGCGCTGGTGTTCGCCACCGGGTCAACGCCCTTTATTCCACCCATCCCCGGCGGCGATGCGCAGCACGTATTCACGTTCCGTACCCTGGAGGATACCCGGGCCATTCAGGCAATCGCCGGTCCGGCGGTGGTGCTGGGGGGCGGCGTGCTCGGGGTTGAGGCGGCGGCAGCCCTGGCGCGCTCAGGTGACAGCGTCACGCTTGTTCATCGCGGTCCGTGGCTAATGGAGCAGCAGCTGGATCAGCAGGCGGGAATGCTGCTGGAAGAGGCGCTGGCGGCGCGGGGCGTGCGCTGCGAGCTTTCCTCAGGCATCGCGGCAATTAACGGCAATAGCGTGACGCTGCTTAATGGGCACAGCATCGCTGCCACGCGCGTGGTGTTGGCGACTGGCGTGCAGCCGAACGTTGCGCTGGCGCACGCCAGCGGCATTCGCTGCGCGCGCGGCATCGTGGTGGATCACCAGATGCAGACCTCCGCACCGAATGTCTACGCCATTGGCGAGTGCTGCGAAATTGACGGCCAGACGTTTGGCCTGGTCGCCCCCTGCATGGCGCAGTCGGATATCCTCGCCGCGCGGCTGGCCGGGGACGTTACTGTGCCGTTTACCCTCACCGACAACGGTGTGCGCATCAAGGTGACCGGCGTGGAGCTGTTCAGCCTCGGTCGCGCGGCAGAGCAGGAGGACGATGTGGTCTGGAGCGCATGGGATCCGCTGACCCGTCACTACCGACGTTTACTGATCCATCAGGGGGCGCTGGCAGGCGTGCTGCTGATGGGCGACTGCCGCAGTGCGGCAACATTTACCGATTTACTGGCAACGGCTGCGCCCGCCCACGCGGACTGGCTGTTCGATCGTTTCACTACGCAACCGCAGGTTGCAGGACAGAACGCTATGACAAAACCTACTCTGGTGGTGGTTGGGCACGGTATGGTCGGCCATCATTTCCTCGAAGACTGCGTTAACCGCAATTTGCATGAACAGTACCAGATAATCGTCTTTGGCGAGGAGCGCTATGCCGCCTACGACCGCGTGCATCTGTCGGAATATTTTGGCGGGCGCAGCGCAGACTCGCTCTCGCTGGTGGAAGGGGATTTCTTTGCCGACAGCGGCATTGAGCTGCGCCTGTCGCAGCAGATTGTCGCCATCGACCGCGACGCGCGCGTGGTGCGTACCGCCAGCGGGCATGAAACCCACTGGGACAAGCTGGTGCTGGCGACAGGCTCTTATCCGTTCGTCCCGCCGGTTCCGGGCAACGATCTGCCGGGCTGCTTTGTTTATCGCACCCTCGACGATCTCGATAATATTGCCGCGCATGCAAAGGGCTCGCGTCGCGGCGTGGTGATTGGCGGCGGCCTGCTGGGGCTGGAAGCGGCGAACGCCCTGAAGCAACTCGGGCTGGAAACCCACGTGGTTGAGTTTGCGCCCAATCTGATGGCGGTGCAGCTCGACAACGACGGCGCGGCGATGCTGCGCAGGAAAATCGAGGCGCTGGGCGTTGGCGTTCACACCAGTAGAGCGACGACGGAGATTGCCACCGCGGACGGTGGACTGGTGCTGCGCTTTGCCGATGGTGAACAGCTGGAAACGGACATGGTGGTCTTTTCTGCCGGTATTCGTCCGCAGGACGCGCTGGCGCGCAGTAGCGGGCTGGCTATTGGCGAGCGCGGCGGGATCGGCATTGACGACGGCTGCCGGACCTCCGATCCGGACGTGCTGGCCATCGGCGAATGCGCTCTGTGGGAGGGGAAAATCTTCGGTCTGGTCGCGCCCGGTTATCAGATGGCGCGGGTGGCCGCCGCCGCGCTGGCGGGTGAGGATAAAACCTTTACCGGCGCGGATATGAGCACCAAGCTCAAGCTGCTCGGCGTGGACGTGGCCTCGTTCGGCGATGCTCACGGGCGCACGCCGGGGGCGCTGAGCTACCAGTGGACGCACGGTCCGCAGCAAATCTACAAGAAAATCGTGGTCAGCCACGACGGCAAAACGCTACTCGGCGGCGTGCTGGTGGGTGACGCCAGCGAATACGCCACGCTGGTGCAGATGATGCTCAACGGGATAGCCCTGCCAAAAGAGCCGGAAACACTGATATTACCCGCGTCGACGGGCAGCGCGCCAAAAGCGCTCGGCGTGGCAGCGCTGCCGGAAAGCGCGCAAATCTGTTCGTGCCATAACGTCAGCAAAGGCGATATCTGCCAGGCGGTGAGCGCGGGGGCAACGGATATCGGCGCCATCAAGCAGTGCACCAAAGCTGCGACCGGCTGCGGGGGCTGCAGCGCGCTGGTGAAGCAGGTGATGGAGTTCCAGCTGGCGGAGCAGGGCGTGGAGGTGAAAAAGGATATCTGCGAACACTTCCCGTACTCGCGCCAGGAGATTTACCACCTGGTGCGCGTTAACCATATTCGCACCTTTGACCAGCTGATTAGCCGCTACGGGCAGGGGCACGGATGTGAGATCTGCAAGCCGCTGGTGGGGTCGGTGCTTGCCTCCTGCTGGAACGAGTATCTGCTGAAACCGGCACATCTGCCGCTGCAGGATACCAACGACCGCTACTTCGCCAATATCCAGAAGGACGGTACTTATTCCATCGTGCCGCGCATGCCCGCCGGGGAAGTGACGGCAGACGGGCTGATCGCCATCGGCCAGATTGCGAAACGCTATGACCTCTACAGCAAAATCACCGGCGGGCAGCGTATCGACCTGTTTGGCGCTACCCTGGAACAGCTGCCGGAAATCTGGCAGGCGCTGGTGGAAGCGGGGTTTGAAACCGGACACGCCTACGGGAAATCCCTGCGCACGGTGAAATCCTGCGTCGGCTCGACCTGGTGTCGCTACGGCGTGCAGGACTCCACCGGCCTCGCGGTCCGGCTGGAGCACCGCTACAAGGGGCTGCGCGCCCCGCACAAGATCAAAATGGCGGTTTCCGGCTGCACCCGCGAATGCGCGGAGGCGCAGAGCAAAGACGTGGGGGTGATTGCCACCGACAAGGGCTGGAACCTCTATCTGTGCGGCAACGGCGGGATGAAGCCGCGCCATGCGGACCTTTTTGCCAGCGATCTGGACGATGAAACGCTGATCCGCACCGTCGACCGTTTCCTGATGTTTTACATCCGCACGGCGGATCGCCTGCAGCGCACCAGCACCTGGATGGACAACCTGGAAGGCGGCCTCGACTATCTGCGCGAGGTGATCGTCAACGACAGCCTGGGTATCGCCCACGAGCTGGAGCAGGAGATGGCGCGGGTGGTAGAGACGTATCAGTGCGAATGGCAAACCACGCTCAGCGATCCCAATCGTCTGGCGCTGTTCCGCACCGCGGTGAACGCCGCGCCGTCGGATGAAAGCAAGCGCTGGCAGGAAATCTGCGGCATCGACGATATTCCCGAGCAGGCGGGCATTGGCGCGCGTCTTGGCCGCAAACCGATCGCGCTGTTCCGTTTCGGACAGCGAGTTTACGCCCTCGACGACCTGGAGCCGGGCAGCAGCGCGAACGTGCTTTCACGCGGCATTCTCGGCGATGCGGCGGGCGAGCCGGTGGTGATTTCACCGCTCTACAAGCAGCGTATTCGCCTGCGCGACGGGTGCCAGGTGGATAGCGGTGAACCTGCGGTACGCGCCTGGCCGGTGAAGATTGAAAACGGCAAGGTGTGGGTCGGGAACGACGCGATAGTGATGCGTGCGGAGGCCTCATGACGGAAACCCGGACAACGTGCCCCTACTGCGGGGTGGGCTGCGGCGTGGTCGCCAGCGTGGAAAGCGGAGCGGTAAGCGTTCGGGGGGACGAAACCCATCCTGCAAACGTTGGCCGCCTGTGCGTGAAGGGATCGGCCCTGGGGGAGACGACGGGATTACAGGGGCGATTGCTGCGCCCCGTTGTTGACGGTGTTGCGGTGGGCTGGTCGCAGGCGCTGGGGGCGGCAGGCGAACGACTCCAGGCGATCATCGACAAATGGGGGCCGCAGGCCGTGGCGTTTTACGCCTCCGGCCAGCTATTAACCGAGGACTATTATGTTGCCAACAAGCTGATGAAAGGATTTATCGGCGCGGCAAACATTGATACCAACTCCCGGCTCTGCATGTCTTCGGCGGTGGTCGGCTACAAGCGCGCCTTCGGCGAAGACGTGGTGCCGTGCAGCTATGAGGATGTGGAAAACAGCGATCTGGTCGTGCTGGTGGGATCCAACGCTGCATGGACCCATCCGGTGCTGTATCAGCGGCTGGTGCAGGCAAAGCACAGCAATCCGCAGATGAAGGTGGTGGTGATTGACCCGCGCAGCACCGCCACCTGCGATATCGCCGACCTGCACCTGGCGCTTGCGCCGGGGAGCGATGCCGGATTATTTGTCGGCCTGCTGAACCTGATTCAGGGAGCGGATGAGTGGCCCGTTGAGCGCGTGGCGGCATTTTGCGGTCTTTCGCCGCAGGATATTGGCACCTTTTACGACTGGTTTATGACGGCACCTCGCGCTATCACGCTCTACACCATGGGGATCAACCAGTCCACCCGCGGCAGCGACAAGTGCAACGCTATCATCAACGTCCATCTTGCCAGCGGCAAATTCAATCGTCAGGGCTGCGGCCCGTTTTCGCTGACCGGGCAGCCTAACGCGATGGGCGGGCGCGAAGTGGGCGGGCTGGCGAACCAGCTGGCGGCGCACATGAGCTTCGAGCCGGACGATCTCTCGCGGGTGGCGCGTTTCTGGGGAACCGAGCGGCTGGCGCAGACGCCAGGCCTGATGGCGGTGGAGCTGTTTGACGCCATCGCCCGCGGCGAGGTGAAGGCGGTGTGGATTATGGGGACCAACCCCGCCGTATCGCTGCCGGACAGCCACGCGGTGTGTCAGGCGCTGACGGCCTGTCCGCTGGTGATCGTTTCTGAAGTGATGCAGGAGACGGACACCAGCCGGTTTGCCCATATTCGTCTTCCGGCGCAGGGCTGGGGCGAGAAAAACGGTACGGTAACCAACTCAGAGCGGCGCATTTCGCGCCAGCGCGCGTTTCTGCCCGCACCGGGCGAGGCAAAGCCGGACTGGTGGATTATTGCCCAGGTCGCTAAAAGGCTGGGCTATGGCGAAGCCTTTGCCTGGGAACATCCGCGGGATATTTTTTGTGAACATGCGGCGCTAACGGCGTTTGAAAATAACGGCGAGCGCGCGCTCAATCTGGGTGAACTGGCGACGTTAAGCCGCGAGGAATGGGATGCGCTGGAGCCTTATCAATGGTGCGCCGGTCATTTTCCCCACAGACGGATTGTCCCGGTTATCCCATCGTTGCCCGCCGCGGGGATCAATACCCTGTACCCGCTGATGCTCAACACCGGCCGTATTCGCGACCAGTGGCATACCATGACCCGCACGGGATACGTCGCACGATTAATGCAGCATATCGCCGAGCCGTTGGTTGACATCTGCCGTTCAGACGCCGCGCGATATGGAGTGTGCGAGGGGCAGCTGGCGCGAATCGCTTCCCCGCGCGGGGTGATGGTTGCCCGGATCCATATTAACGACGCTCAGAAGGCGGGAGAGCTGTTTATCCCGATGCACTGGAATGCGCAATTTTCCCGTCAGGGGAAGGTCAATGCCCTGGTGCAAGGCCGCGTTGACCTGGTTTCAGGCCAGCCAGAGAGTAAACAAACCGCGGTCAGGATCCTGCCCTGGCAGCCGGGCTGGCAGGGGGAGCTTTACGCGCGTGACTTACCGGAACTCCCGTCCTTCGTGTTCTGGTGGCGCAAAGCGACTCGCCTGACGCTGGCGGGTAATAAACCGTTCCTGCCATGGGTCATGGATTACGCCAGCGGCAGGGGCTGGCAGCTGCAGGTTGCGCAGACCGGCGAGCGTAGCAGCGTGCTGGCCTGGCATAACGGCGAGCTGATGCTCGCCTTCTGGGAAGGAACCGCGCGACCGGAGCTGGCGCACCCGGTGATTGAAGCGGCTTTTCAGTCGCCCCCCTTAACGCCTGCTGCACGTCATGCGCTCCTCAACGGGCAGGGCGTGGGGGAGGTGGTGGATCCGGGGCGCATTATCTGTAGTTGTTTCAGCGTCGGGGAAAACGCGATACGCGAGGCGATTGCCGGAGGGTGCGATTCCATTTCGGCGCTGGGGGCACGTTTGCGCTGCGGAACGAACTGCGGTTCGTGCGTGCCCGAGCTGAAAGCGCTGTTTGGATAGCGGTGTAAGGGCGTCGGGTGGCGGCTGCGCCTTACCCGACCTACAAATTCGTGCCGCCCCGTAGGTCGGGTAAGGCGCAGCCGCCACCCGACAATAATGCTCAGGATAATCCTGGAATTTCCGTTAAGCCTGCATTTCACTGCTTATCGCGTTAACATAAAAAGAATTGCCTTATGAACACAGGTTCTTATTTACGACGTTGATGGCTGTATCGTCCCGCATTCATTTGCTGTTTTTGCTCTCCCTTCTTACGGCCGGAGCCGTTCACGGTGCGCCGAATTCCTTTATGCATCAGGCACAGAACCCCTTTGATAATAACGGGGATAGTTTGCCCGACCTCGGCATGGCGGCGCCAACGGGTGAAGGGGAGAAGCACCTGGCCGAAATGGCCAAGGCCTTTGGCGAAGCCAGTATGACCGACAATGGCCTGACGACAGGCGAGCAGGCGAAGCAGTTTGCACTGGGTCAGGTACGGGATGTGGTGAGCGGGGAAGTGAACGAGCAGATTGAATCCTGGCTTTCCCCCTGGGGTAACGCCAGCGTAAATCTGCTGGTAGATGATGAGGGCAATTTCAATGGCAGCAGCGGAAGCTGGTTTATTCCCTGGAACGATAACAATCGTTACCTGAGCTGGAGCCAGCTGGGCCTGACGCAACAGACGGACGGTCTGGTGAGCAATGCCGGGATTGGCCAGCGATGGGTCGCCGGAGACTGGCTGCTGGGCTATAACACCTTTTACGATAACCTGCTTGAAGAAAACCTGCAGCGCGCCGGGCTGGGGGCAGAAGCGTGGGGGCGAAATCTACGCCTGTCGGCGAACTACTATCAGCCGTTCGCCAGCTGGCGCGACAGCGCGGATCTGCAGGAGCAGCGCATGGCGCGCGGGTATGACATCACTGCTAAAGCCTGGCTGCCGTGGTTCCATCATCTGAATACCAGCGTCAGTTTTGAACAGTATTTTGGCGATAACGTCGATCTGTTTAGCAGTGGAACCGGCTACCACAACCCGATGGCGGTCAATCTGGGACTCAACTATACCCCCGTTCCGCTGGTGACCCTGACGGCTGCCCATAAGCAGGGAGAGAGCGGCGTCAGCCAGAATAACCTCGGGCTTAAGCTCAACTATCGGTTTGGCGTACCCCTGGTCAAACAGCTGTCCGCCAGCGAAGTGGCTGTGACGCGTTCGCTGCGCGGCAGTCGCTACGATTCGCCAGAGCGGGAGAACCTGCCGGTCATGGAGTTCCGCCAGCGCAAAACGCTGTCGGTCTATCTGGCAACGCCGCCGTGGGATCTGAAAGGGGGCGAAACCGTCATGCTGAAGCTGCAAATACGCAGCAAGCATGGTATTCGCCAGCTGCACTGGCAGGGGGATACGCAGGCGCTGAGCCTGACCGCACCGGCTGACAGTACCCGCAGCGACGGCTGGAGCGTCATTATGCCCGCATGGGATAACGCTGAGGGTGCTACTAACCAGTGGCGGTTGTCGGTGATCGCGGAAGATAAAGACGGGCAGCGCGTCTCTTCCAATGAGATCGCGCTAACGGTGGTTCAACCGCTGGTCGCATTGCCCAACGACGATCCACGGTGGAAGCTGCTGCCGGATGAGTAAGTTAAAAAATCCGTTCCTGATGGACCCACACGGCGGCTTCGACGCGGGACTTTAACTTCATCTTTTTCAGCATGTGCTTCACGTGCACTTTTACCGTGCTTTCGGTGATGTCCAGACGGCGGGCGATCATTTTGTTCGGCAGGCCCTGGGCAATCAGCTTCAGAATATCGCGTTCGCGCGGGGTAAGCTGGCTCACGTCACGGTCTGAGGTTGCGCGGTTGGCCCGCAGGCTGGCGGCCAGTACCGGCGTTAAGGCTTCGCTCAGCACCATCTCTCCGGCAGCGGCCTGCTGCAGCGCCTTGAGCAGATCTTCCGGCTCCATATCTTTCAGCAGGTAGCCGTCCGCGCCGCGCTTCAGCGCCGTCACCACATCTTCTTCATGATTTGACACGCTAAACACCACCACGCGGCCAGACAGGGATTTTTCGCGCAGTTTGTCCAGCGTCTCCAGACCGTTCATGCCCGGCATGTTGAGATCGAGCAGGATCAAATCAGGATCGAGCGCTTCGGCAAGCTCAATACCCTGTTCGCCGTTGCTGGCTTCGCCAACGACGGTAATATCGGGCGCCATGCTGACCAGCTGTTTCACCCCGGTGCGCAGCATGGGATGGTCGTCGATCAACAGGATGGATGCCGGTTCCTGATTAGTCATGGTGTTCTCCTTGGACAGTTGTAAGCGGTTTTTCGGGAATAAAGGTGACGACCACTTCCGTGCCACCCGTGTCTCTCCGGCGAACCTGGCAATCACCGCGCAGGCTTTGCGCGCGGTCTCGCATGATAATTAAACCATAGTGGTTGGTTCTCTCGGCATTTTCCGGCACGCCGCAGCCGTCGTCCTGAATCGTCAGCTTCACCTGATTATTGTGCTGGCTGACGGTTACCGTTACCGCCGTCGCGCTGGCGTGTTTGAGCACGTTGCTCAGGGCTTCGCGGGCGATCTGCAGTAAATGAATCGCCTGATGGGAGGGGACAAAACGCGGCGGAAGCTGGTAGTCAAGCTTCACCGGGAACCCCAGCCGGGCGCTAAATTCGTGACAGCTGGACTCCAGCGCGGGGCGAAGGCCCGGCTCGGTCAGCTGCAGTCGGAAAGTGGTTAACAGTTCACGAAGCTGAACCCACGACGTGTTCAGCTCGTTGCGGATCTGGCTCAGGAGCTGTTTGTTGCTTTCCGGCATCTCCGCGTCCTGCATCTGCAGGCAACTGACCTGCATTTTCATGCAGGAGAGCGATTGGGCGATGGAGTCATGCAGCTCCCGCGCGATGGTGGCCCGCTCTTCCATGACAATCAGCTGCTGCTGTTTTTCCTGATGCCTGTCCAGCGCCAGCGTGGCCGTGAGCTGTTCCACCAGGGTATCCACCAGCTGCTGCTGGTCGTGGCTCAAATGCCTTCCGGCGGGCAGGGTAGCCAGCAGAATGCCGTACTGGGTGTGGCTGTCCGTCAGACGCCACTTCAGCGTGGTGCCCGTCGTCGTTAGCGGTGGTACACCCCGCGGGCAAAGGTGACAACCTTTATCATCACAGGACATGTCAGATTGACAGGTAAATTCCTGATGATTTTCTTCGTCTTCAACGTCGTAGACCCGCAGCTCCAGATCGTGCAGCAGCGTCAGGTTTTGCAGGCCGTTCAGCACCGGCGAGAGGCGCTCGCACAGCGGTACCTGCATGTGCAAACGGCGGTTTGCCTGCCACAGGAAAGAGAGAATTTCGTTTTTCTGTTCGAGTCCGGCGGTTTTTTCCTGAACCCGCTGTTCCAGTACCGCGTAGCTTTCAGACAGCTCTTCCGACATGGTGTTGAGCGCCTGGCCGAGCATCGCCATCTCGTTACGCCCGCTGATATGCGTGCGCTGGGTAAAATCTCTGTTCGTTACGGCGCGTGCCATTGCCAGCAGCTGTTTCCAGGGATTCAGCAGCCTTGCTCGCAGCCAGACGATGGTGAAAATCAGCAGCAGACCCATAAACAGCGCCATCACCCGGTGGATCATAACCACCCGGTCAATGCGTAATTCGGTGGTTTGATCGAAAGAGGAGACCAGCGTATCAATGCGTGAGACGAAACCGGCAACGTCGCGCGCGACGGCGTCGGGGCTGTTCGCCTGCTTTAAGCCTGGCTCCAACTGCGTGTGCCAGTAGCCCTGAAGGGCCTTGAGCTGGGATTTCTGACCAGCGCGAATGGCGGCACTTTCCAGCTCGGGGCTGAAAGCCGTATGCTCCATATCGTCGATCAGCTTCTGGTCGTCCTGCGTTAAGGGCACGGAGGCCAGCAGACGATAACTCTGCATGCGTAGCGAGCCTGCCTCGTTGATGGCATGCGCATTACCCTGTACGCCCTGGACCAGCCAGCCGGAAATCGCCATGCCGGTGACACCGATCGCGGTGGACAGCAAGACAATAAGCGCCAGTTGGTTAACCAGCGTCAGCGGGGATAGACATCTTTTTAACATGGTGTTGCCGGGCTCCTGACGTGACCTGACTGCAGGAATGGCGCTATTCTGGTGCATACCCTGGAGTATACCCATACCAATAAAGGATTACCTCTAAATTGCCGGAGGGGTAACGGTTAGGGGGAGGGAGTAGCCAGGATGGCTCAGCACCGTGAAAAACCACATCTTTTTTACCCGTTACTCCTACTCACTAAGAGTAATGCCTTTTTTTTCGCCACAAAACCCCGCACTTTTCCTTTGATTTATATCAACTTACCGCAGCCCTAAAACCCTAATGTTTGCAGCATCATTCGAGAATCAGAGGTGTCTATGAGTCACTCATCCGCTCCCGACAGGGAAAATGGTCCCGTTATTACAGAATGGCGACCAGAGGATCCGGCGTTCTGGCAACAGAGAGGCCATCGTGTAGCAAGTCGTAATCTGTGGATTTCCGTTCCGTGCCTGCTGTTAGCGTTTTGCGTATGGATGTTGTTTAGTGCGGTTGCGGTAAACCTGCCAAAAGTCGGCTTTACGTTCACGACCGATCAGCTGTTTATGTTGACCGCGCTGCCGTCCCTGTCCGGTGCGTTGCTGCGTGTGCCTTACGCATTTATGGTGCCGGTGTTTGGCGGACGCCGCTGGACGGCTTTCAGTACCGGCATCATGATCGTGCCGTGCGTGTGGCTCGGTTTTGCGGTGCAGGATACCTCCACGCCGTTTAGCGTGTTTGTGATCATCTCTCTGCTGTGCGGTTTTGCGGGCGCGAACTTTGCCTCCAGCATGGCGAACATCAGCTTCTTCTTCCCGAAAGCGAAGCAGGGTGGTGCGCTGGGCATTAACGGCGGTTTGGGGAACATGGGCGTGAGCGTGATGCAGCTGATTGCCCCGCTGGCGATTTCGGTTTCCATCTTTGCGGCCTTTGGCGGCGGCGGTGTGACCCAGCCGGATGGTTCTTCTCTGTTCCTGCAGAACGCGGCCTGGATTTGGGTACCGTTCCTGGTGGTCTTCACGCTGGCGGCCTGGTTCTTTATGAACGATTTGTCCGCGTCGAAGGCGTCCCTGAGCGAACAGTTACCGGTCCTGAAACGCGGTCACCTTTGGGTCATGGCGCTGTTGTATCTGGCAACGTTCGGCTCGTTTATCGGGTTCTCTGCGGGCTTCGCCATGCTGTCGAAAACCCAGTTCCCGGACGTGCAGATCCTGCAATTTGCCTTCTTTGGTCCATTTGTCGGCGCGCTGGCACGTTCTCTTGGCGGGATGATCTCCGACCGTCTGGGCGGGACGCGCGTGACGCTGGTGAACTTCATGGTGATGGCGATCTTCTGCGCGCTGCTGTTCCTGACGCTGCCAGCCAACGGGCAGGGCGGCAACTTTATTGCCTTCTTCGGCGTATTTATGGTGCTGTTCCTGACGGCCGGGCTGGGAAGTGCATCCACGTTCCAGATGATCTCCGTCATCTTCCGTAAGCTGACCATGGATCGTGTTAAAGCGCAGGGCGGCACCGAAGAGCAGGCCATGCGTGAAGCGGCGACCGACACCGCAGCGGCGCTGGGCTTTATCTCTGCGATTGGCGCAATTGGTGGCTTCTTCATCCCGAAAGCGTTCGGTATCTCACTGGACCTGACCGGCTCTCCGGCAGGGGCCATGAAAGTATTCCTCGTCTTCTATATCGCCTGCGTTGTGATTACGTGGCTGGTATATGGCCGTAATACCAAGAAAAATAAGTAAGTGTGATTATCCGTTTGCGCGGCCTTCGGGCCGCGTTTTTTTTGTGTTGAAAATAGTTACAACATACTGATGACCTTTACAGCGGCAGCCTGCGGGTAACACTGTGATCGCCATCGCTTTCCAGTGGGGTCTACCCCTTAATACCTGAGATGTTAAATTTAGCCCTGCTTTTTGTACGATAAATATAAAATATCAATATTAATCATCATGATACGAATTTTACATTTATACCGCTTTGGTGGTATTTGATGTAACCCCCACCTCCAGAGACCCCGTCCGCCTTGATCGTTATCAATTCTCCCGCGCTTTCAGAGCGTTACCTTCGCAGCAAATCAGCAATGTCGATTTAGAGAGCCACAGGCTCCACACAGGAGATACCCGATGAGCAAATTTTTAGACCGGTTTCGCTACTTCAAGCAGAAGGGCGAGACGTTTGCCGATGGGCACGGTCAGCTTCTGGAGACCAACCGCGACTGGGAAGACGGCTATCGCCAGCGCTGGCAGCATGACAAAGTGGTCCGTTCAACCCACGGCGTCAACTGCACGGGTTCGTGCAGCTGGAAGATTTTCGTCAAGAATGGTCTGGTGACCTGGGAAGTCCAGCAAACCGACTACCCGCGTACCCGTCCCGATCTGCCGAATCATGAACCGCGCGGCTGTCCGCGTGGCGCAAGCTACTCCTGGTATCTCTACAGCGCTAACCGCCTGAAATACCCTCTGATGCGTAAGCGCCTGATGAAAATGTGGCGTGAAGCGAAAGTCCAGCACAGCGATCCGGTTGATGCATGGGCATCCATCATTGAAGACACCGACAAAGCGAAGAGCTTCAAGCAGGCTCGCGGTCGCGGTGGCTTTGTCCGTTCCTCCTGGAAAGAAGTGAACGAACTGATTGCGGCGTCTAACGTCTACACCGTCAAAACCTACGGCCCGGACCGCGTGGCGGGCTTCTCGCCAATCCCGGCGATGTCGATGGTCTCTTACGCGTCTGGCGCGCGCTATCTCTCCCTGATTGGCGGGACCTGCCTGAGCTTCTATGACTGGTACTGCGACCTGCCGCCTGCGTCTCCGCAGACCTGGGGCGAGCAGACCGACGTGCCGGAATCCGCCGACTGGTATAACTCCAGCTACATTCTGGCCTGGGGCTCTAACGTTCCTCAGACCCGTACCCCGGATGCCCACTTCTTTACCGAAGTGCGTTACAAAGGCACCAAAACCGTTGCGATTACCCCTGACTATGCGGAAATCGCCAAGCTGTGCGACCTGTGGCTGGCACCTAAGCAGGGCACCGATGCGGCGATGGCGCTGGCGATGGGCCACGTCATGCTGCGCGAGTTCCACCTGGACAAGCCTAGCCAGTACTTCACCGACTACGTGCGTCGCTACACAGACATGCCGATGCTGGTGATGCTGGAAGAGCGCGACGGCTACTACGCTGCCGGTCGTATGCTGCGCGCCGCTGACCTGGTGGATTCACTTGGTCAGGAAAATAACCCGCAGTGGAAAACCGTTGCCTGTAACAGCAATGGCGAACTGATTGCGCCAAACGGCTCCATCGGTTTCCGCTGGGGCGAAAAGGGCAAATGGAACCTGGAGCAGCGTAACGGCACCACCGGCGAAGAGACCGAACTGCGCCTGAGCATGCTGGGCAGCCAGGATGAGATCGCTGACGTCGGCTTCCCGTACTTCGGCGGCGAAGGCACCGAGCATTTCAACAAGGTTGAACTGAATAACGTTCTGATGCACAAACTGCCGGTGAAGCGTCTGCAGCTCGCCGATGGTTCAACGGCGCTCGTCACCACCGTTTACGATCTCACCATGGCGAACTACGGCCTGGAGCGTGGTCTGAACGACGAAAACTGTGCAAGCAACTACGATGACGTGAAAGCGTACACCCCAGCATGGGCGGAGCAGATCACCGGCGTGCCGCGCGCGCAGATCACCCGTATCGCGCGTGAGTTCGCGGAAAACGCCGACAAGACCCACGGTCGCTCCATGATCATCGTCGGTGCCGGTCTGAACCACTGGTATCACCTCGATATGAACTATCGCGGCCTGATTAACATGCTGATCTTCTGCGGCTGCGTCGGTCAGAGCGGCGGCGGCTGGGCGCACTACGTCGGCCAGGAAAAACTGCGTCCGCAGACCGGCTGGCAGCCGCTGGCGTTTGCCCTCGACTGGCAGCGTCCGGCTCGCCACATGAACAGCACTTCCTACTTCTATAACCACTCCAGCCAGTGGCGCTACGAGACGGTTACCGCAGAGGAACTGCTGTCGCCAATGGCGGATAAATCCCGCTACAGCGGTCACCTGATTGACTTCAACGTGCGTGCGGAACGTATGGGCTGGCTGCCGTCGGCTCCTCAGCTTGGTACCAACCCGCTGCGCATCGCGGAAGCGGCGAAGAAAGCGGGCATGACCCCGGTGGACTACACCGTTAAGTCGCTGAAGGAAGGTTCGATTCGCTTTGCGGCGGAACAGCCGGAAAACGGTAAAAACCATCCGCGCAACCTGTTCATCTGGCGCTCAAACCTGCTGGGTTCTTCCGGTAAAGGTCACGAGTTCATGCTGAAGTATCTGCTCGGTACGGAACACGGTATTCAGGGCAAAGATCTCGGCAAGCAGGGCGGCGTGAAGCCTGAAGAAGTGGAATGGAAAGACAACGGCCTGGACGGCAAGCTGGATCTGGTAGTGACGCTGGATTTCCGTCTGTCGAGCACCTGCCTGTACTCCGATATCGTTCTGCCGACGGCAACCTGGTATGAAAAGGACGACATGAATACCTCGGATATGCATCCGTTTATTCATCCGCTGTCTGCTGCCGTTGACCCGGCGTGGGAATCGAAAAGCGACTGGGAAATCTACAAAGGCATCGCCGAGAAATTCTCCGAGGTCTGCGTGGGGCACTTGGGCAAAGAAACCGACGTGGTGACGCTGCCCATTCAGCACGACTCCGCTGCCGAACTGGCGCAGCCGCTGGACGTGAAGGACTGGAAAAAAGGCGAGTGCGATCTGATCCCAGGCGTGACGGCGCCGCACATCATTCCGGTAGAACGCGACTACCCGGCGACCTACGAACGCTTTACCTCTATCGGCCCGCTGATGGAGAAAATTGGCAACGGCGGGAAAGGGATCGCCTGGAACACCCAGAGCGAAATGGACCTGCTGCGTAAGCTCAATTACACCAAATCAGACGGCCCGGCCAAAGGCCAGCCAATGTTGAACACGGCGATTGATGCCGCAGAGATGATCCTGACCCTGGCACCGGAAACCAACGGCCAGGTCGCAGTAAAAGCCTGGGAAGCGCTGAGTAAAATCACCGGTCGCGACCACAAGCATCTGGCCCTGAACAAAGAAGACGAGAAAATCCGCTTCCGCGATATTCAGGCCCAGCCGCGTAAAATTATTTCCAGCCCAACCTGGTCTGGTCTGGAAGATGAGCACGTCTCTTATAACGCGGGTTACACCAACGTTCACGAGCTGATCCCATGGCGTACCCTGACCGGTCGTCAGTCTCTGTATCAGGATCACCAGTGGATGCGTGACTTCGGCGAAAGCCTGCTGGTTTACCGTCCGCCAATCGACACCCGTTCGGTGAAAGCGGTAATGGGCGAGAAGTCCAACGGTAATCCGGAGAAAGCGCTGAACTTCCTGACGCCGCACCAGAAATGGGGGATCCACTCCACCTACAGCGACAACCTGCTGATGCTGACGCTGGGACGCGGCGGTCCGATTGTCTGGATGAGCGAAGCGGATGCCAAAGATCTGGGGATTGTGGATAACGACTGGATCGAAGTCTTCAACAGCAACGGTTCATTGACCGCTCGTGCAGTGGTTAGCCAGCGTGTTCCAGCAGGGATGACCATGATGTACCACGCGCAGGAACGTATCGTGAACATTCCTGGCTCAGAAATCACCGAGCAGCGCGGCGGTATTCATAACTCGGTCACCCGTATAACGCCGAAGCCGACCCATATGATCGGTGGCTATGCGCAGCTGGCCTACGGCTTTAACTACTACGGCACCGTAGGATCTAACCGCGATGAGTTCGTGGTGGTACGTAAGATGAAGAATATTAACTGGTTAGACGGCGAAGGTAATGACCAGGTACAGGAGAGCGTAAAATGAAAATTCGTTCACAAGTCGGCATGGTGCTGAATCTGGATAAATGCATCGGCTGTCATACCTGCTCAGTCACCTGTAAAAACGTCTGGACCAGCCGCGAAGGGACCGAATACGCCTGGTTCAACAACGTGGAAACCAAGCCGGGCACCGGCTTCCCGACCAACTGGGAAGATCAGGAGAAATACAAGGGCGGCTGGATCCGCAAAATCAACGGCAAAATCCAGCCGCGCATGGGCAACCGCGCGATGCTGCTGGGAAAAATCTTCGCTAACCCGCATCTGCCGGGTATCGACGATTACTACGAGCCGTTCGATTTCGATTACCAGAACCTGCATAACGCAGCGGAAGGTAAACATCAGCCGATTGCTCGTCCTCGCTCGCTGATCACCGGTCAGCGTATGAACAAGATCGAGAAAGGCCCGAACTGGGAAGACGATCTGGGCGGTGAGTTCGAGAAGCTGTCGAAAGACAAAAACTTTGAGAACATGCAGAAGGCGATGTACGGCCAGTTCGAAAACACCTTCATGATGTACCTGCCGCGTCTGTGCGAGCACTGCCTTAACCCGGCGTGCGTGGCGACCTGCCCGAGCGGCGCCATCTACAAGCGTGAAGAAGACGGCATCGTACTCATCGACCAGGACAAGTGCCGCGGCTGGCGCATGTGCATCACCGGCTGTCCGTATAAAAAAATCTACTTCAACTGGAAGAGCGGCAAGTCAGAGAAGTGCATCTTCTGCTACCCGCGTATTGAAGCCGGTATGCCGACCGTCTGTTCAGAAAGCTGCGTAGGCCGTATTCGCTACCTCGGCGTGCTGCTGTATGACGCGGACGCGATTGAAACGGCAGCAAGCACCGAGAACGAGAAAGATCTGTACCAGCGTCAGCTGGACGTGTTCCTCGATCCGAACGATCCGAAGGTGATCGAGCAGGCGCTGAAGGACGGCGTGCCGCAGAGCGTGATCGACGCCGCGCAGCAGTCTCCGGTGTACAAAATGGCGATGGACTGGAAGCTGGCCCTGCCGCTGCACCCTGAATACCGCACGCTGCCGATGGTCTGGTACGTGCCGCCGCTGTCGCCGATTCAGTCTGCTGCCGACGCGGGTGAACTGGGCGGCAACGGCATTCTGCCGGACGTGGAAAGCCTGCGTATTCCGGTGCAGTACCTGGCGAACCTGCTGACCGCAGGGGATACCCAGCCGGTCCTGCTGGCGCTGAAGCGCATGCTAGCGATGCGTCACTTCAAGCGTGCTGAGACCGTTGACGGCGTTACCGATACCCGTGCGCTGGAAGAGGTTGGTCTGACCGAAGCACAGGCTCAGGAGATGTACCGCTATCTGGCGATTGCGAACTACGAAGACCGTTTCGTCGTACCGAGCAGCCACCGCGAGCAGGCGCGCGACGCCTTCCCGGAGAAAAACGGATGTGGCTTTAGCTTCGGTGACGGTTGCCACGGCTCAGACACCAAATTCAACCTGTTCAACAGCCGCCGCATCGACGCCATGGATGTGACCAGCAAAACGGAGCCGCACCAATGATTGAACTCGTCATTGTTTCGCGTCTGCTCGAGTACCCGGATGCTGCGCTTGCGCAGCATCAGCAGGAACTCTTTGATGCACTCGCGTCATCTGAAAACCTGGATAAAGCGGATGCCCAGAAGCTGGGCGTTTTCCTCCGCGATCTACTAGCGCGCGATCTTCTGGACGCGCAGGCGGACTACAGCCAGCTGTTTGACCGCGGGCGAGCGACGTCTCTGCTGCTGTTTGAACACGTCCACGGTGAATCCCGCGATCGTGGTCAGGCGATGGTCGACCTGATGTCCCAGTATGAGCAGCACGGCCTGCAGCTCGACAGCCGCGAACTGCCAGACCACCTGCCGCTGTACCTGGAATATCTGGCGCAGTTGCCAAAAGAAGAGGCGCTGGGCGGTTTACAGGACATCGCACCGATCCTGGCACTGCTTGGCGCGCGTCTTCAGCAGCGCGAAAGTGCTTATGCGGTGCTCTTTGACCTGCTGGTGAAGCTGGCAAATGCCGCCGTTGATAGCGAAAAAGTAGCGGAAAAAATCGCGGACGAAGCGCGCGACGACACTCCGCAGGCGCTTGATGCGGTCTGGGAAGAAGAGCAGGTGAAGTTCTTTGCTGACCAGAACTGCGGCGAGTCTGAAATCTCCGCTCACCAGCGTCGTTTTGCCGGGGCCGTTGCTCCGCAATATTTGAATATCTCTAACGGAGGACGGCAATAATGCACTTCCTGAATATGTTCTTCTTTGACATTTACCCGTACATCGCGGGCACCGTATTCCTGGTGGGAAGCTGGCTGCGTTATGACTATGGCCAGTATACCTGGCGGGCGGCCTCCAGCCAGATGCTGGACCGCAAGGGGATGAACCTCGCCTCTAACCTGTTCCATATCGGGATCCTGGGGATTTTTGCCGGTCACTTCCTGGGCATGCTGACACCGCACTGGATGTATGAAGCCTGGCTGCCGATTGAAGTGAAGCAGAAAATGGCGATGTTTGCGGGCGGTGCCAGCGGCGTGATGTGTCTGGTCGGCGGTCTGCTGCTGCTGAAACGTCGTCTGTTCAGCCCGCGCGTGCGTGCCACCACGACCGCTGCGGACATCCTGATCCTCTCCCTGTTGATGGTGCAGTGTGCGCTGGGTCTGCTGACAATTCCGTTCTCTGCGCAGCATATGGACGGTAGCGAAATGATGAAGCTGGTCGGCTGGGCGCAGTCCGTGGTGACCTTCCATGGCGGCGCATCTGAGCATCTGGACGGCGTGGCCTTTATCTTCCGCGTGCACCTGGTGCTGGGGATGACGCTGTTTGTGCTGTTCCCGTTCTCCCGCCTGGTGCACATCTGGAGCGCGCCGGTTGAGTACCTGACGCGCAAATACCAGATTGTGCGCGCCCGTCGCTAATTTGCCGTTTTGATACCCACCCCGCACTCGCGGGGTTTTTTTTCGCCCCAGCCCAGGTTGTTGCCCGCAGCGGCAAACAAAATCAGCGCGCCGCCCGCAAGCTGCGTGAGGTTCAGCGAGTGTCCGAACACCAGGTTATCAACAACAATGGCGACCACCGGATAGATAAACGACAGCGATCCGGTGACTGGAGTGGGGAGTTTCTGAATGGCGCTATACAGCAACTGGTACATGATACCGGTATGGACAATGCCCAGCGTCAGCAGTATCGTCCAGGGGAAATCGCCCGAAAGGGAAGGCATATGCGCCAGCGGAAGAAGCATCACCACCCCTGTCAGGACCTGAATAAAGGCGATATGCTGCGGTGCGATGGATTTCAGTTTGCGGGCGATAATGGCAGTCAGCGCGTAAAAGAATGCTGCACCCAGCGCCAGCCCGATACCTGTGAGCCATTCACTGCCATGCGTGCCGCTCAGCTCGCTGGAAAGCAATATCACCACCCCGCCGAAGGCGAGGATCAACCAGCCCCACTTCACCAGGCTGACGCGTTCGCCTAAAAGCATCCCCATCATCACCAGCATAAACGGCTGGGTGTTATAGACCACGGTTGACAGGCCAATCGAGATCCGCTCATAGGCTGCAAACAGCAGCAGCCAGTTCACCACGAGCGCTACGCCGCCAAAAATGGCCAGCAGCAGCGTGGTGCGGGTGAGGGGACTGAAGGGCTTTCGACTTAACCGGATGAAAATATACAGCGTAACCGCGCCGATGACGCAGCGCCAGAACACCACTTCCGTTACCGGCAGACCGGAGAGTAAAACAAACGCGCCGATAGAGCCGGAAATTAACATCGCCAGGCTCATCTGCCCGACGCCTTTTTGTAAATCACGCATCATCCACCTCCTGATTAATGACCCTATTGTCGAAAATCGCTGTCGGGTTTTACAGGGCTGATATAAGGTGAAAAAGGTTAATGACTTTTAAAAATTAGGTGAAAGCGATGGAATACCTGATTGATGATATCGATCGGCAAATATTGGCTTGTCTGGTAGAGGACGCGCGCGCGTCGCTGAAGGTGCTGAGTGGTCGTGTGGGATTAACGTCACCCAGCACGGCAGAACGTTTGAAGAGGCTGGAAGAGCGCGGTGTGATTCAGGGTTATGGTGCGCGGGTGAACCTGGCGGCGCTGGGATACACCTTGCAGGCGCTGGTGCGCGTGCGCCCATTGCCGGGGTTATTGCATAAGGTGGATAAATACATTCAGGCCATGCCGGAGTGCATTGAGAGTGACAAAGTCACGGGTGAGGACTGTTTTGTGATCAGGCTGGTGGTACGGTCGATAGAACAGCTGGATGTGTTGCTGGACGGTCTGGCAGAGCAAGCCCAGTGTAATACGTCGATTGTGAAGAGCTCGCCGGTGAAGCGACGGTTGCCGCCGATGTAGGTTTCTGTTGCCGGGTGGCGGCTGCGCCTTACCCGGCCTACGAAGGCGGACGCGGTTAAGTTTTATAATGATTTTTTTGGATTATTCGGGAAATGATGGTGGTGGGGGAAGGATTACTCGGCGCGTTGCGCCTCGCCCTTCGGGTCGTTGCCTGCGGCAACGCTTTCTCGCTACGCTCGAATCGAACTTTAATCGAAGCTTCTCGTCCTTCCCCGTCACGGAAATGCATGATGCCTGGTGCGAACAGAAGATTTGGAGTCATTTGAAAATGATGGTGGTGGGGGAAGGATTCGAACCTTCGAAGTCGATGACGGCAGATTTACAGTCTGCTCCCTTTGGCCGCTCGGGAACCCCACCAGGGGTAATTCAAATTTTGAGGTAATGCTGAGAGATGGTGGTGGGGGAAGGATTCGAACCTTCGAAGTCGATGACGGCAGATTTACAGTCTGCTCCCTTTGGCCGCTCGGGAACCCCACCACGGGGTAATACTTTTAACTGGCCTGCTTCCTGTTGGAAGCGGGGCGCATCATATCAAATGAGACGCCCCTGTAAAGCATTCCTTTAGGAAAATGAAGCTGTTTGCCTGCTTTTTATCCGTAAAGGCGTAAAGCTAATCAATTCATTTTCCGAGGGATTAAAGAATAATCGTTCTGTTGCCGTACACAAAGACGCGCTGAGCAAGTACCTGATACAGCGCACGGCTCAGTACGTTCTTCTCAACGTCACGGCCAGCACGCATCATATCTTCTGCCGTATAGGTGTGATCCACGTGGATCACGTCCTGCATGATGATTGGACCTTCGTCCAGATTGTCATTCACGTAGTGCGCGGTTGCGCCAATGATCTTCACCCCACGCTCGTATGCCTGGTGATACGGACGCGCGCCAATAAAGGCTGGCAGGAAGGAGTGGTGGATGTTGATAATTTTGTTCGGGAAGCGCGCCACGAAGGATGGCGTCAGCACGCGCATATATTTCGCCAGCACCACGTAGTCCGGGTTATGCGCTTCAATCGCAGCTGCCATCAGGTTGTCGTGCTCTTCACGGGTATAGCCTTCGTGACTGACCAGCTCAAACGGAATGTCAAAACGTTCAACCAGCGTACGCAGCGTCTCATGGTTGCCAATGACGGCGGCAATTTCGACGTCCAGGCCACCGTAGTTGGCTTTCATCAGCAGATCGCCCAGGCAGTGCGCCTCTTTGGTGACCAGAATGACAATGCGGCGACGGCCCGCCGGGTTAAGCTCGCGCACCGAGCCTTCCGGCAGGGCGCTGTCCAGATCGGCAAGCAGGGTTGTGTCGTTGAAAATACCTTCCAGTTCGGTACGCATAAAGAAGCGACCGGTACGGTGGTCAACGAACTCGTTGTTCTGCACGATATTCAGTTCATGCTTGTAGCAAATGTTGGTAATTCGTGCGATCAGCCCTTTTTGATCGGGACAGATAGTGCGCAGAACTTTACGTTGTAATGATTGCATCGCCGGGAAATCCTGTTTATGTATTTGCGAAGTCTGAGTTGTCAGGCATTACTGCCGCAACACTTTTTAAATTTTTTTCCTGAACCACAGGGGCAGGGATCGTTACGACCGAACTGGGGGCGCGTTCCGTCAATATAATACCATTGCCCGCTTTCCTTTAAGAAACGGGAACGTTCAATAATGGCGCCGGGTTTCTGCTGTTCGGTAAAACGGGCAACAAAACTCACGTAACCCTCGTTTTCATCATGACCGGGGGCTGCATCAAAGATCGTGAGACCGAGCCAGTGGATATTGGCGAAGCCCGCTTCAATGTCTTGCTGAAAATCAGCTGCATGGCAAGTGGGGTGCCAGGTCTTGACTAAATAATCTGCGTCTTTGATCACAAAAGCAGTATACCGCGAACGCATCAGGTGTGACGGGTCTGGAGCAACCTGCTCGCCAGTAAGATATCGCTGGCAACATAGGCTATACTCCAGAGCGCTACCACAGGGGCAGAGTTGAGACACGATTCTCTTCCTGGAACAAAAAATAAGGGCGTTTAACGCTTAGGGTAGCACTATGTTAACTGAGCTGTTGCGTTGACGCTATGTTGGGGATCCAGGGGAAGTAAAACAGGGCTAATGAGAAAAGTAAAAATTGGACTGGCGTTAGGCTCAGGTGCAGCCCGAGGCTGGTCGCATATTGGCGTTATCAACGCCTTGAAACAGATGGGTATTGACGTTGATATCGTTGCAGGCTGTTCGATTGGTTCGCTGGTCGGGTCAGCATATGCCTGCGGTAAACTACCGGAGCTTGAGAAATGGGTACGTTCCTTCAGCTACTGGGATGTGCTGCGCCTGATGGATCTCTCCTGGCAGCGTGGCGGCCTGCTGCGCGGCGAGCGCGTGTTTAATCAGTTCCGTCAGATTATGCCCCTTGATGACTTTACCCACTGTCAGTTGCCGTTTGGCGCGGTGGCCACGAACCTCAGTACAGGACGTGAGCTGTGGCTCACCGAAGGCGATCTGCATCTTGCTGTCCGTGCGTCCTGCAGCATGCCGGGATTAATGGCCCCTGTGCCACATAACGGCTACTGGCTGGTCGATGGCGGGGTAGTAAACCCGGTCCCTGTTTCCCTGACGCGTGCCATGGGCGCGGATATTGTGATTGCCGTGGACCTGCAACATGATGCCCACCTGATGCAGCAAGACCTCATGCCCGTTAATCTGCAAAGTGATGATGACGAAGGTGAGAAGCTCGCCTGGCATGCGCGTTTGCGCGGAAGAATTGGACGCCTGGCAACTCGCCGAGCAGTAACGGCACCCACCGCCCTGGAAATCATGACCACGTCAATTCAGGTGCTTGAGAATCGCCTGAAGCGAAACCGTATGGCTGGCGATCCTCCCGATATTCTGATTCAACCTTATTGTCCTCAAATCTCTACCCTTGATTTCCATAGAGCTGAGGCCGCGATTTCAGCGGGTTCCTTAGCCGTCGAAAAGAAAATAGATGAATTGTTGCCATTTGTGCGAACAGCACTTTAAGCATCCTTTATTTGATTACTTCAGCAAAATCTGACAGGCGATAGTCCCAATAGCATGCCACTATTGAGTAACTGTCAGCCAGGGGAGGAACCATGACGCAGCCATTGGTCGGAAAACACATTTTAATCGTTGAAGACGAGCCCGTTTTCCGCTCTTTGCTGGATTCGTGGTTATCCTCACTGGGTGCGGATACTTCTCTTGCCGAGGACGGCATAGACGCGCTGGAGAAAATGACGTCTATTGCCCCGGACTTGATGATCTGCGACATCGCGATGCCGCGAATGAATGGCCTGAAGCTGGTTGAGCATCTTCGCAACGAAGGAAACCAGATGCCTGTGCTGGTGATCTCTGCGACGGAGAATATGGCGGATATCGCGAAAGCGCTACGGCTGGGGGTACAGGATATTCTGCTCAAGCCCGTCAAGGATTTGAACCGTCTGCGTGAGACGGTGCTCGCTTGCCTTTATCCCAACATGTTCAATTCTCGCGTTGAAGAAGAAGAACGTCTGTTTCAGGACTGGGATGCGTTGGTCAGTAACCCGCTTGCCGCAGCCAAATTGCTACAAGAGCTTCAGCCGCCGGTACAACAAACGCTTTCCCATTGCCGGATAAATTATCGACAACTCGTGGCGGCAGACCAGCATGGTCTGGTGCTCGATATAGCGCCGTTATCCGACTCCGATCTCGCTTTTTATTGTCTGGACGTGACCCGGGCAGGAGACAATGGTGTTTTAGCCGCATTGTTACTTCGTGCGCTATTTAATGGATTATTGCAGGAGCAGTTATCCCATCAGGGACAGCGGCTTCCTGAATTAGGCAGTTTGCTTAAACAAGTAAATCAGCTTTTCCGCCAGGCTAATTTGCCTGGGCAGTTTCCTCTTCTCGTCGGTTATTATCACAGCGGACTGAAAAATCTGATTCTTGTTTCTGCGGGTTTAAACGCTTCTCTGAATACGGGGGAGCATCATATTCAGGTGAGTAACGGCGTACCGCTGGGAACACTGGGGACGGCTTACCTCAATCAAATTAGCCATCGCTGTTCCTCCTGGCAGTGCCAAATTTGGGGCGCTGGCGGGCGGTTGCGCTTAATGTTGTCCACGGAATAAGCAGTTGAGTTTTATTCTTGAGATTGCTTTTCCAGTGTTTAGTTGGCGGTGCTACTATCGCTGCCAGATTCATGCGTATTTATCCTAATTGATCGGCAACGCGTTCTTTTCAGACCCGTACTAAAGGCTGAGGCTGATATACTCAACGCGTTATTTAATGCATAAAAGTTCAAAACTTGAACAGCTCAGGAGAATTTGAATGGCTGCCCTAAATTCGAAAGTCAGAAAGGCCGTCATCCCGGTAGCGGGATTGGGGACCAGGATGTTACCAGCAACGAAGGCAATCCCTAAAGAGATGCTGCCTTTAGTTGATAAGCCATTAATCCAGTACGTCGTAAATGAATGTATCGCGGCAGGGATTACTGAGATTGTGCTGGTTACGCATTCATCTAAAAACTCTATCGAAAACCATTTTGATACAAGTTTTGAACTTGAAGCGATGCTGGAAAAACGCGTTAAGCGCCAGCTGTTAGAGGAAGTTCAGTCTATTTGTCCTCCACACGTCACCATTATGCAGGTTCGTCAGGGGCTGGCGAAAGGTCTGGGTCATGCTGTGCTGTGTGCACACCCGGTTGTGGGTGATGAGCCGGTTGCTGTTATTCTGCCGGACGTTATTCTGGACGAATTTGAATCAGATCTGTCTCAGGATAACCTGGCTGAGATGATCAAGCGCTTCGACGAAACAGGCAGCAGCCAGATCATGGTTGAGCCTGTAGAAGACGTTACCGCCTATGGTGTTGTGGACTGCAAGGGCGTTAATCTGGAGCCAGGCGAAAGCGTTCCTATGGTAGGTGTCGTTGAGAAACCGAAAGCGGACGTCGCGCCATCTAATCTGGCGGTTGTGGGTCGTTACGTGCTGAGTGCTGAGATTTGGCCACTGCTGGCGAAAACGCCTCCGGGAGCGGGTGATGAAATCCAGCTGACCGATGGCATCGATATGCTGATCGAAAAAGAAACCGTAGAAGCTTACCATATGAAAGGTAAGAGCCATGACTGCGGTAATAAACTCGGTTATATGCAGGCATTCGTTGAATATGGTATTCGCCACAATACCCTGGGCGAAGAATTTAAAGCCTGGCTCAAAGAAAACGTGGGTATTAAGAAATAGTCTGATACTCAGTTGAACAAGACCGGTGTGGCGATGCCCACCGGTTTTTTTATGCCCATAACGAGGCTCAGTGGCTGCTGGAGAGGGATTGTAAAAGACATTAAATAGTCTGTGGCGACATATGACAGAGTGTAAAGGGTTGCTCAGCGGAATTTCGCATAAAAAAAATCCCGCATTAAGCGGGATTTTTGTAAATAGATTCGGATTAATCCTTGATCAGGAAGTCATCCAGTTGTTTACCCTGCTCATCCATTGCTTTCTTGATAACAGCTGGAGTACGACCCTGGCCGGTCCAGGTTTTCTCTTCGCCGTTCTCATCAATGTAGCTATATTTAGCCGGACGAGCAGCGCGTTTTGCTTTGGTACCGGTTTTCGCCGCAGCCATGCTGTTCAGCAATTCGTTTGGATCGATACCATCTGCAATCAGCATTTCGCGATATTGCTGCAGTTTACGAGTGCGTTCTTCGATTTCAGCAGCAGCTGCGCTTTCTTCTTCACGACGCTCATTAACTACAACTTCTAATTTTTCCAGCATTTCTTCAAGCGTTTCAAGGGTACATTCTCTTGCCTGCGCACGAAGAGTACGGATGTTGTTCAGAATTTTAAGTGCTTCGCTCATTGTAGTAATCTCAAACTTATAATGGGGGGTGGTTTGTTGTCCTAATAATAGAGCGATAAATTGAGTTGTGCAATAGGTGGGAATGTAAGGAATTCAAAAAATACGAAATCGTCGGCGCTATTATTAATTACGCTAACTTAAATTTCACCGTGTGTCTGGTCTGATGATTTCACGTCAAACGGCAAAAACCAGCGGTGTGCATGTTTGGTTTTGTGACATTTCCCCCAGGAATTATAGTTGCGGCGGATAAATATCAGCCTTTTGTATTACTTCAGGGACGCGCGGGTGAGACAAAAATAGGTAATAAATAGGGAATTTTAATGAAAGTAAATTCCAGAATAAAAAGAAGTGTTATGTTTCGCTGCATAAGTTGCTTATTGGCAGCCCGATAAGCGTTTAATGTATGTTTTAACGCATTATTTTCTAAAAGCACCGAGGGTTAATCGCGGGTTCAGCGGCATAGTCTGTGCGGTGCATCGCTGATGACGGGACAAAATATGGTACAATGATTCATCGGGAATATTACACATTGATTAGGGTTCTTCGGCCAATGGCACAACTTTATTTCTACTATTCGGCAATGAATGCAGGGAAATCGACGGCGTTACTGCAATCCTCATACAATTATCAGGAGCGGGGGATGCGCACCGTTGTATACACCGCTGAAATCGACGATCGCTTCGGTGCAGGGAAGGTAAGTTCAAGAATAGGACTTTCGTCGCCAGCAAGGCTGTATAACCCGCAAACAGATTTACTGGATGATATCCGCACTGAACACGCCGCTAAGCCTATCCATTGTGTTCTGGTAGATGAAAGCCAGTTCCTGACGCGTGAACAGGTTCATGCACTTTCTGAAGTCGTTGACGAACTGGATATTCCCGTACTCTGTTATGGTCTACGCACCGATTTTCGCGGCGAGTTATTTGCTGGCAGCCAGTATTTGCTCGCATGGTCGGATAAGCTCGTTGAGCTGAAGACTATCTGTTTCTGCGGCCGTAAAGCCAGTATGGTGCTTCGTCTCGATCAATCGGGTAAACCCTACGCGGATGGCGAGCAGGTCGTTATAGGGGGCAATGAGCGCTATGTATCGGTCTGTCGCAAGCACTATAAAGAAGCACTTGTTGTCGGTTCACTGACGGCTATCCAGAGCGATAACCGGAAATAGGGCAGCGCAAATTTCTTTGCCGTTCAGCAGGCATAAAAAACCCCGCCATTGGCGGGTTTTTTATTAGGCTGTCAATTAAGCGCTTTTCTTCGCTTTTTTGTCAGCTTTAACAACAGGCGCTTCAACTTTTGCCGCGACAGTGTCATTTTCTTTGAACTCGCGACCGTAGTAGGTATCCAGCAGAATCTGTTTCAGCTCGGAGATCAGCGGGTAGCGCGGGTTAGCACCAGTACACTGATCATCAAATGCGTCTTCAGACAGCTTATCTACGTGAGCGAGGAAGTCAGCTTCCTGAACGCCTGCTTCACGGATAGATTTAGGAATACCCAGCTCAGCTTTGATGCTGTCCAGCCATGCCAGCAGTTTCTCAATCTTAGCAGCAGTGCGGTCGCCCGGTGCGCTCAGACCCAGGTGGTCAGCGATTTCAGCGTAACGACGACGTGCTTGTGGACGATCGTACTGGCTGAATGCAGTCTGCTTGGTTGGGTTGTCGTTCGCGTTATAACGGATAACGTTGCTGATCAACAGGGCGTTCGCCAGACCGTGAGGAATGTGGAACTGAGAACCCAGTTTGTGTGCCATTGAGTGACAAACACCCAGGAAGGCGTTCGCAAACGCGATACCAGCGATGGTTGCAGCACTGTGTACACGCTCACGCGCTACCGGGTTTTTAGACCCTTCGTTGTAAGACGCTGGCAGGTTCTCTTTCAGCAGTTTCAGAGCTTGCAGAGCCTGACCGTCAGAGAATTCAGACGCCAGTACAGACACATAGGCTTCCAGGGCGTGAGTCACGGCATCCAGACCACCGAAGGCACACAGTGATTTCGGCATATCCATCACCAGGTTGGCATCAACGATAGCCATATCTGGGGTCAGCGCGTAGTCAGCCAGTGGGTATTTCTGACCTGTTGCATCATCAGTTACAACCGCAAACGGCGTTACTTCTGAACCGGTACCGGAAGTGGTGGTGACAGCGATCATTTTCGCTTTCACGCCCATTTTCGGGAACTTGTAGATACGTTTACGGATATCCATAAAGCGCAGCGCCAGCTCTTCGAAGTGAGTTTCCGGATGCTCGTACATGACCCACATGATTTTCGCGGCGTCCATTGGGGAACCGCCACCCAGTGCGATAATCACATCTGGTTTGAAGGAGTTTGCCAGTTCAGCACCTTTACGAACAACGCTCAGTGTTGGGTCAGCTTCAACTTCAAAGAAGACTTCAGTTTCAACGCCAGAAGCTTTCAGTACTGAGGTGATCTGATCTGCGTAGCCGTTGTTGAACAGGAAACGGTCAGTCACGATGAGCGCACGTTTGTGGCCATCAGTAATCACTTCATCCAGCGCGATTGGCAGAGAGCCACGGCGGAAGTAGATAGATTTCGGAAGTTTGTGCCACAACATGTTTTCAGCTCGCTTAGCAACGGTTTTCTTGTTGATCAGGTGTTTTGGACCAACGTTTTCAGAGATGGAGTTACCACCCCAGGAACCACAACCCAGAGTCAGGGAAGGTGCGAGTTTAAAGTTGTACAGGTCACCGATACCACCCTGAGAAGCAGGGGTGTTGATCAGGATACGTGCAGTTTTCATCTTCTGACCGAAGTGAGCAACACGTTCTGGCTGGTTATCCTGGTCGGTGTACAGGCAAGAGGTGTGGCCGATACCGCCCATGGCAACCAGTTTCTCTGCTTTCTCTACCGCGTCATCGAAATCTTTCGCGCGGTACATTGCCAGAGTAGGGGACAGTTTTTCGTGAGCGAACGGTTCGCTTTCATCGACAACTTTCACTTCACCAATCAGGATCTTGGTTGTTGCCGGAACGGTAAAGCCTGCCAGCTCAGCAATTTTGTATGCTGGTTGACCTACGATAGCAGCATTCAGTGCGCCATTTTTCAGGATGATGTCCTGAACGGCTTTCAACTCTTTACCCTGCAGCAGGTAGCCGCCGTGGCTTGCGAAACGTTCACGAACGGCATCGTACACGGAATCAACAACCACAACAGACTGCTCGGACGCACAAATAACGCCGTTGTCGAAGGTTTTTGACATCAGTACAGACGCAACGGCACGCTTGATATCCGCCGTTTCGTCGATAACAACAGGGGTGTTACCTGCGCCTACGCCGATGGCTGGTTTACCGGAGCTGTATGCAGCTTTAACCATACCAGGACCACCGGTCGCCAGAATCAGGTTAATGTCCGGGTGATGCATCAGTGCATTGGACAGTTCAACAGACGGCTGATCAATCCAGCCAATCAAATCTTTTGGTGCGCCAGCGGCAATTGCAGCCTGCAGAACGATATCTGCTGCTTTGTTGGTCGCGTCTTTTGCACGTGGGTGCGGGGAGAAGATGATTGCGTTACGGGTCTTCAGGCTGATCAGTGATTTGAAGATAGCAGTAGACGTTGGGTTAGTGGTTGGAACGATACCGCAAATGATGCCGATAGGTTCTGCAATGGTGATGGTACCGAAGGTGTCGTCTTCAGACAGCACGCCACAGGTTTTCTCATCTTTATAGGCGTTGTAAATATACTCTGAAGCAAAGTGGTTTTTGATCACTTTATCTTCAACGATACCCATACCGGATTCGGCAACGGCCATTTTAGCGAGAGGGATTCGAGCATCTGCAGCAGCCAGTGCGGCCGCGCGGAAGATTTTATCAACCTGTTCTTGGGTGAAATTGGCATATTCACGCTGGGCTTTTTTAACGCGCTCGACGAGTGCGTTCAGTTCAGCGATATTAGTAACAGCCATAATGCTCTCCTGATAATGTTTAAACTCTTTTAGTAAACCAGCGCTCGATACGTCACACAGTATAGACAGAGCCGATACCACTTGCGTAACACACAGTAAAACAAGGGCTTACTTCTCGTTCCAGCTCACTAATTTACTAAAAGAGCCTTACCTTAGCATCATACCTTTTTGATAGGTGATCTCCCTGGCGGCGTAATCAGATTACTCACTTCTGAGTACGGAAATCATGATCTGCATCAATTTTTCCCTAAGCTGATACCTTTCAGCAGCCTATTTCGGCAAGAATTTTCCACTGTTAAATAATTACGTAACTATTAGAAGTGACACTATCATTGATTCTACAAATGTTTAACATCATGAAATGATAACGTTTTGGCACAGATTTCTGGTGAAGAATGCTGCAAAAAAGCGTATCTTCAGCGCGGTTTTATCATGACATATTTTTTGTCCCTGAACATGCTCATTAGCGGAGCTAAATGTGATTCAAACGCTCTTTGATTTCCCTACATATTTTAAGTTTTTTATTGGTTTGTTTGCACTGGTGAACCCAGTGGGGATTATCCCTGTCTTCATCAGTATGACCAGCTACCAGACAGCCGTTGCCAGAAACAAAACCAACCTGACGGCAAACTTATCGGTAGCGATTATTCTGCTGACGTCGCTTTACCTGGGCGATGCCATTCTGCAGTTATTCGGAATCTCTATTGATTCCTTCCGTATTGCGGGCGGGATCCTGGTTGTCACCATCGCCATGTCGATGATCAGCGGTAAGCTGGGTGAGGATAAACAGAACAAACAAGAGAAATCAGAAACAGCGGTTCGTGAAAGTATCGGTGTCGTTCCGTTGGCCTTGCCGCTGATGGCGGGTCCGGGGGCCATTAGCTCGACGATAGTGTGGGGGACGCGCTATCACAGTCTGATGCACCTGATCGGTTTTTCCGTGGCGATTGCGCTTTTCGCGCTCTGCTGTTGGGGCGTATTCCGCATGGCCCCCTGGCTGGTGCGGCTGTTAGGGCAAACAGGCATCAACGTTATTACCCGTATCATGGGGCTGCTGCTGATGGCGCTGGGTATTGAGTTTATCGTTACCGGCATTAAAAGCATTTTCCCAGGGTTATTGCATTAAAACTTCATATGAAAGGACGGAGCCAGGGGCTCCGTTTTTTTTACGTCATTATCAGCAAATCATATAAATAAAGTTGAAATGTGAACATGACATAATAAATTCTACTAATAATCCTCTTTTCTTGTATTTCAACGAGTTAATTCTTTCCTGGCCACCCGCCTGCACATAAATCCTTCGAATGCTCTGTTATTTTACTCACATGATAGTCTGGGGCTTGCTGAGTGATATCCGAAATGATATTAGTAATTTCAATGTTCCCCTAGAGGAATGTGCTAAATAATAACCAGTTGTTAAATTTTTGTGCAAAATCTGCCTAGGGCGACGCATTGAAGTGCGCGCAGAAAAGGTTTTTTACATCTTATTGAATATCCACCAATTTTTTGATAAATGCTGTCCGGTGAGACGATTGTCAGAGAAACGGCATCCTTCGTAAAAGAGAATTGCTTAACAAATTTGCAAAATGTATTGGCGGGCGTTTGCGCCATTTGATACTTTCCGGCCTTATATTTTGCAGAATTAAACAAGTAGATGAGAATTATTTTCATATATTTTTCGTCTCAGAAATCCATAACACGTCGCAGACGGGGCGGCGTGTTGAGAATCGACGCAAGACGGCCATACGAGCGGTCAGTAATAAAAAAGTCGGTGATAGCAGAAGTAGAAAAAAGAACCTGGCAGCAGCATAAAAAAACTCCTGCGCTGTACAGGCCCCAACAGGGGATTACACAGCTGGCGAAGGCCAGTAATTATAATGAGTGGAGTACCAACACAATGACCATCATCACAAAAAAAAATCTGGTAGCGGCGGGGATTTTAACTGCGCTAATCGCGGGCAACGCAATGGCTGCGGATGTGCCTGCAGGGGTACAACTGGCGGAAAAACAGACGCTGGTGCGTAACAACGGTGCGGAAGTTCAGTCTCTGGACCCGCACAAAATTGAAGGGGTTCCTGAGTCGAACGTTAACCGCGATCTGTTCGAAGGTCTGCTGGTTACTGACGTAGACGGCCACCCGGCTCCGGGTGTGGCTGAGAAATGGGAAAACAAAGATTTCAAAGTCTGGACCTTCCATCTGCGTAAAGACGCTAAATGGTCCGACGGCACTCCGGTCACCGCCGAAGATTTCGTGTATAGCTGGCAGCGCCTGGCGAACCCAAATACCGCCTCTCCGTATGCGAGCTATCTGCAGTATGGTCACATCGCCAATATTGATGACATTATCGCAGGCAAAAAACCTGTTACCGATCTGGGCGTAAAAGCCATTGATGCGAATACCTTTGAAGTGACGTTGAGCGAACCTGTTCCGTACTTCTATAAGCTGCTTGTTCACCCGTCCGTCTCCCCGGTACCAAAATCCGCCGTGGAGAAATTTGGTGAAAAATGGACGCAGCCAGCCAATATCGTGACCAACGGTGCTTATAAGCTGAAAGACTGGGTGGTCAACGAACGTATGGTTCTGGAGCGTAACCCGCAGTATTGGGACAACGCGAAAACCGTGATCAATCAGGTGACTTACCTGCCAATTTCTTCTGAAGTGACAGACGTTAACCGCTACCGCAGCGGCGAGATCGACATGACCTATAACAACATGCCGATTGAACTGTTCCAGAAACTGAAAAAAGAGATCCCGAAAGAAGTTCACGTCGATCCGTACCTGTGCACGTACTACTACGAAATTAACAACCAGAAAGCACCGTTCACCGACGTGCGCGTTCGTACCGCACTGAAGCTGGCGCTGGATCGCGATATCATTGTTAACAAGGTGAAAAACCAGGGCGATCTGCCCGCTTACAGCTACACCCCGCCTTACACCGACGGCATGAAACTGGTTGAACCTGAGTGGTTCAAATGGTCCCAGGAAAAACGTAACGAAGAAGCCAAAAAACTGTTGGCTGAAGCAGGATATACCGCTGATAAGCCTCTGACGTTTAACCTGCTGTACAACACGTCAGATCTGCATAAAAAACTGGCTATTGCCGTCGCGTCTATCTGGAAGAAAAACCTGGGTGCGAACGTCAAACTGGAAAACCAGGAGTGGAAAACCTTCCTCGATACCCGTCATCAGGGGACGTTCGACGTGGCACGTGCTGGCTGGTGTGCGGACTACAACGAACCGACATCCTTCCTGAACACGATGCTCAGTGACAGTTCGAATAACACTGCACACTATAAGAGCCCGGCTTTCGATAAGATTATCGGTGATACGCTGAAAGTGACTGACGATGCGCAACGCGCAGAGCTGTACGCGAAATCAGAAGAACAACTCGATAAAGACTCTGCAATTGTACCGGTTTACTACTACGTGAACGCCCGTCTGGTGAAACCGTGGGTAGGGGGTTATACCGGTAAAGACCCGTTGGATAATATCTCCGTTAAGAATCTTTATATTATCAAGCATTAATGGCAATGAGTGGGGCGAGGGTACTCGCCCCACGGTGTCTAACCAACGTCACATAATATAGGCACACGCCAGAAGGTACGGGCAATGTTGAAATTTATCCTACGTCGCTGTCTTGAAGCGATTCCAACGCTATTTATTCTCATCACGATTTCCTTCTTCATGATGCGTCTTGCACCGGGAAGTCCTTTTACCGGTGAACGTACGCTGCCGCCAGAAGTCATGGCCAACATTGAAGCGAAATACCATCTGAACGATCCTATCTCTACCCAGTACTTCAACTATCTGAAGCAGCTGGCACACGGGGATTTTGGGCCGTCATTCAAATATAAAGACTACTCCGTTAACGACCTGGTGGCGTCAAGCTTCCCGGTCTCGGCTAAATTGGGTGCTGCAGCATTCCTGCTCGCCGTCGTTCTCGGGGTTGCTGCGGGCGTTATCGCCGCCTTAAAACAAAATACCAAATGGGATTATGCCGTCATGGGGGTCGCAATGACCGGGGTGGTTATCCCAAGCTTCGTTGTCGCACCGTTGCTGGTCATGATATTTGCCATCACGCTGAAATGGCTCCCGGGCGGCGGGTGGAACGGTGGGGCGCTGCAATTCATGATACTGCCAATGGTGGCATTATCGTTGGCATACATCGCCAGTATCGCGCGTATCACGCGCGGGTCGATGATTGAGGTTCTGCACTCCAACTTTATCCGTACCGCGCGCGCGAAAGGCTTACCGATGCGCCGGATTATCTTACGGCATGCGCTGAAGCCTGCGCTGTTACCCGTCCTGTCTTACCTGGGGCCAGCTTTTGTCGGCATCATTACGGGGTCAATGGTTATCGAAACCATTTACGGCCTGCCGGGCATTGGTCAGCTGTTTGTTAACGGTGCCCTTAACCGTGACTACTCGCTGGTGCTGAGCCTGACGATTTTGGTTGGCGCGCTGACCATTCTGTTTAACGCCATTGTCGATGTGCTGTATGCCGTTATCGACCCTAAAATCCGTTACTAACTGGAGCACGCCATGATGTTGAGTAAGAAAAACAGCGAGGCGCTGGAAAACTTCAGTGAAAAACTGGAAGTCGAAGGTCGCAGCCTCTGGCAGGATGCGCGTCGCCGCTTTATGCACAACCGTGCTGCCGTCGCGAGCCTGGTCGTACTGGTGATCATTGCCCTGTTTGTGACGCTGGCACCGATGCTATCGCAATTCACCTATTTCGATACGGACTGGGGCATGATGTCCAGCGCGCCAGATATGGAGTCCGGGCACTATTTCGGTACCGATTCATCCGGTCGTGACCTGCTGGTGCGCGTGGCCATCGGTGGCCGCATTTCGTTGATGGTCGGTATTGCTGCCGCGCTGGTGGCGGTGATCCTCGGCACGCTCTACGGATCGCTTTCCGGTTATCTCGGCGGGAAAGTGGACTCCGTCATGATGCGTCTGCTGGAAATCCTCAACTCCTTCCCGTTCATGTTCTTCGTGATCCTGCTGGTGACCTTCTTTGGTCAGAACATCCTGTTGATTTTCGTGGCCATCGGGATGGTGTCCTGGCTCGATATGGCGCGTATCGTGCGCGGTCAAACGCTGAGCCTTAAGCGCAAAGAGTTTATCGAAGCGGCACAGGTGGGTGGGGTATCGACCAGAAATATCGTGGTTCGCCACATTGTGCCGAACGTTCTGGGCGTGGTGGTGGTGTATGCCTCACTGCTGGTGCCGAGCATGATCCTGTTCGAATCCTTCCTGAGCTTCCTGGGACTGGGCACGCAAGAGCCGCTAAGCAGCTGGGGCGCGTTATTGAGTGACGGTGCAAACTCGATGGAAGTTTCACCGTGGTTGCTGCTGTATCCGGCGGGCTTCCTGGTTGTCACCCTGTTTTGTTTCAACTTTATCGGCGATGGCCTGCGTGATGCCCTCGACCCGAAAGACCGTTAAGGAGCGCCGTCATGACGATTATTGAAACGGCCACTGCGCCAATGGCGCAAAAGCAGAGCAATATGCTGCTGGATGTAAACGATCTCCGTGTCACCTTTAAAACGCCGGATGGTGATGTAACTGCCGTAAACGACCTTAATTTTAACCTGCGTGCCGGTGAAACGCTGGGGATCGTGGGGGAGTCTGGCTCCGGTAAATCTCAAACCGCATTTGCGCTGATGGGTCTGCTGGCGTCTAACGGCGTGATTGGTGGTTCTGCGAAATTCAACGGTCGTGAAATCCTCAACCTGCCGGAACACGAGCTGAATAAGCTTCGCGCTGAGCAGATTTCGATGATTTTCCAGGACCCAATGACCTCTTTAAACCCGTACATGCGCGTCGGCGAGCAGCTGATGGAAGTGCTGATGCTGCACAAAGGTATGGGTAAAGCGGAAGCCTTTGAAGAGTCGGTGAAAATGCTGGATGCGGTAAAAATGCCGGAAGCGCGCAAGCGCATGCGCATGTTCCCGCACGAATTCTCTGGCGGTATGCGTCAGCGCGTGATGATTGCGATGGCGCTGCTTTGCCGGCCAAAACTGCTGATTGCTGATGAGCCGACCACTGCGCTGGATGTAACCGTTCAGGCACAGATCATGACCCTGTTGAACGAGCTTAAGCGGGAATTCAACACGGCAATTATCATGATCACCCATGACCTGGGCGTGGTTGCAGGTATCTGCGACAAAGTGCTGGTGATGTATGCCGGTCGTACCATGGAGTACGGTCAGGCGCGTGATGTCTTCTATCAGCCTGCACATCCGTATTCTATCGGCCTGCTGAATGCAGTACCGCGTCTGGATGCGGAAGGTGAATCCCTGCTGACGATCCCGGGTAACCCGCCAAACCTGCTGCGTTTGCCAAAAGGTTGTCCATTCCAGCCACGTTGTCCGCATGCGATGGAGATTTGTAATAGCGCTCCGCCGCTGGAAGAGTTTGCACCAGGCCGCCTGCGCGCCTGCTTTAAGCCGCATGAGGAGCTGGTATGAACGCATTAGATGAAAAAAGAAATGTGCTGCTCGAAATTGCCGATCTTAAAGTCCATTTCGATATCAAAGACGGCAAACAGTGGTTCTGGCAGCCGCCTAAAACCCTCAAAGCCGTTGATGGCGTAACGCTTCGCCTGTACGAGGGCGAAACGCTGGGCGTGGTGGGTGAGTCTGGTTGCGGGAAGTCCACTTTTGCCCGTGCCATTATCGGTCTGGTGAAAGCCACCGACGGCAAAGTGGCCTGGCTGGGCAAAGACCTGCTGGGGATGAAACCGGACGAGTGGCGCGACGTGCGCAGCGATATTCAGATGATTTTCCAGGATCCGCTGGCGTCACTGAACCCGCGTATGACCATCGGCGAAATTATTGCCGAGCCGCTGCGCACCTATCATCCGAAGATGTCGCGTCAGGAAGTGCGCGATCGTGTGAAAGCGATGATGATGAAAGTGGGCCTGCTGCCAAACCTCATCAACCGCTATCCGCACGAATTCTCCGGCGGCCAGTGTCAGCGTATTGGCATTGCGCGTGCACTCATTCTGGAACCGAAGCTGATCATCTGTGATGAGCCGGTCTCCGCGCTGGACGTGTCCATTCAGGCACAGGTGGTTAACCTGCTGCAGAAGCTGCAGCGTGAGATGGGGCTCTCGCTGATCTTCATCGCTCACGATCTGGCCGTGGTGAAGCACATTTCAGACCGTGTACTGGTGATGTATCTGGGGCACGCGGTGGAACTGGGCACCTATGACGAGGTGTACCACAACCCGCTGCATCCTTATACCAAAGCGCTGATGTCGGCAGTGCCGATCCCCGACCCGGATCTGGAAAAAAATAAAACTATTCAGTTGCTGGAAGGGGAATTGCCTTCGCCGATTAATCCGCCGTCTGGCTGCGTATTCCGCACGCGCTGTCCAATGGCCGGCCCGGAATGTGCAAAAACACGGCCGGTGCTGGAGGGCAGTTTCCGACATGCGGTTTCCTGCCTTAAAGTAGACCCGTTATAATCGCAAGGGCTGACATGACGTCAGCCCTTATTTTTTGCGAGGTTACTGTGTCGCGTTTATTCACGTCAGCCCGTCGGCGGCTTTATCATTTTTTATTCGATCCTGAAACGGTATCCGGGCGACGCTTCGAAGGTCTCTGCGGTTTATTTGCGCTGCTCAGCGTGGTTGTCATCTTTATTGAATCGGGTGCCGGGACGCAATACCACCTGACGTTTGACGAATGGCATATCTTTGTCTGGCTTGAACTGGCGATTACCCTGGTCTTTACCGCCGAATATCTCCTCAGAGTAATAGCCTGGCCCAACCCGGCCAGATATGTTTTCAGCTTCTGGGGATTTATCGATTTAGCCACCATCCTGCCGCTCTATGTCATGTGGCTTTGGCCGGAGATCAGCCTGAGCTATGTCTTCGCCTGGCGAGCGATGCGTGTCATTCGGGTATTACGTATTCTGAAATTACTGCGTTTTATGCCGTCATTACGCGTGTTCTGGAGCGCGATAGTCAGCGCGCGGCATCAGCTTATTTTGTTCTACTCGTTTATTGCCATCGTCATGATTGTTTTTGGCGCGCTGATGTATTTAATAGAAGGGCCCAAATACGGCTTTACGACGCTTAATGCGTCCGTCTACTGGGCCATTGTGACCGTGACGACCGTTGGCTACGGCGATATCACACCGCATACGCCGCTTGGGCGTATTGTGGCATCGGTCCTGATTTTGATTGGCTATTCGGTGATCGCGATCCCGACGGGACTGATTACTACCCACATGAGCAGTGCATTTCAGAACCGCAAGCAGCAGCGTAAATGTTCGAACTGCCATCAGGGTGAGCATGAACACAGCGCGCGATTCTGTAACCGCTGTGGTAGTGAATTACCGGATTAAATAAAAAAGGCTGCCATCGCAGCCTTTTTTATTATTCGCGCCAGAGAATATGGCACAGCTTGTGGTCTTTCTCGCGACACAGCAGAACGCGGGCGAAAATGTCGTTAATTTCACCGCCATCTTCATCGGCCAGCCCAATCACCACTTCAGCAAAGAAGTCCGGATTGAGATCAAAATCAACATGCTCAGCCCAGTCTTCTGAAGGGTCGAACAGCTCGGCACCGCCGCGTTCTTCAAACTGCAGATTAAAGAGGATCACATCTGCGGGATCGAGGTTATCAACCGCCAGTTCGAGAAAAATGTCATAGGCCTGCTCGAGCGTTTCGTCTTCGGTCAGGCGATTGTTCAGATCCATTTCCATGATGACTACCTGTTAAACATCGTTGGGCACGTTTTACAGCAACGGACTAAAGAAGTAAAACAGTCGTTCAGCAATTCTCTGCCAGAGAGGGCGTTTCACCCACAGTCTGGCATCCAGCAGGCGCGAGCGGGAGATATAATCATCCTGGACCGCCGCCAGATCGCCACCAAATCCGGCATCGTCAATCACGAGGGTGATTTCAAAGTTTAGCCACAGGCTGCGCATATCAAGATTGACTGTGCCCACGAGGCTCAGCTCACCGTCCACCAGCACGCTCTTGGTATGCAACAGTCCGCCTTCAAACTGATAAATTTTCACCCCTGCGGCAAGGAGTTCGCTAAAAAACGCGCGGCTTGCCCAGCCGACCAGCAGCGAATCGTTTTTGCGCGGCATAATAATACTGACGTCGACACCACGCTGCGCGGCAGTACAAATAGCGTGCAGCAGATCGTCGCTGGGGACGAAGTAAGGCGTCGTCATAATCAGATACTCACGCGCAGAATAGGTCGCCGTGAGTAATGCCTGGTGGATGAGGTCTTCCGGGAAACCCGGCCCGGAGGCAATGGTATGAATGGTGTGTCCGCTGGCCTCTTCAAACGGCATAATATTGCCGTCCGGGGGCGGCGGTAAAATACGCTTACCGGTTTCTATTTCCCAGTCGCACGAGTAGACGATCCCCATCGAGGTGGCGACCGGGCCTTCCATTCGCGCCATCAGATCGATCCATTGACCGACACCGGAATCCTGCTTGAAGAAGCGCGGGTCGACCAGGTTCATACTGCCGGTGTAGGCAATATAGTTATCAATCAGAATCATTTTGCGGTGCTGGCGAAGATCCATGCGCCGCAGGAAAACACGCAGCAGATTAACCTTCAGCGCCTCAACCACTTCTATACCGGCATTACGCATCATTCCCGCCCACGGGCTGCGGAAAAACGCGACGCTGCCAGCGGAATCCAGCATCAGGCGGCAGTGAATACCGCGACGAGCGGCGGCCATCAGTGATTCAGCAACCTGATCCGCCATGCCCCCCGGCTGCCAGATATAAAAAACCATCTCGATGTTATGACGCGCCAGCTGAATATCGCGGATAAGCGCCTGCATCACATCGTCGGACGAAGTCATTAATTGCAGCTGATTACCCTTAACGCCCGCGATACCCTGGCGGCGTTCGCACAGCTTGAATAATGAAGAGGCGACGCTGCTGTTCTCCTCGGCAAAGATATGTTTGCAGGCTTTAAGATCGCTCAGCCATTTCGCCGTCGAGGGCCACATCGCGCGGGCGCGCTCGGCGCGGCGTTTACCCAGATGGAGCTCACCGAAAGAGAGATACGCGATAATGCCCACCAGCGGCAGAATGTAAATAATCAGAAGCCAGGCCATGGCAGAAGGTACGGCTCTGCGCTTCATCAGGATGCGTAACGTCACCCCCGCGATTAACAGCCAGTATCCCAGAATGACCAGCCAACTCACCACGGTGTAGAAGGTTGTCATAAGTAAAAAATCCTTTTGAAAGCGTATTGTTATGAGTGTACGCATCAGGATTCATCTGGCAAATAAAAACGGCAGATAAAAGCGCTGGTTTGCGACGGGGTTGAGCTTATAATGGCGTCTCTGTGAGTGAAAGAGTTGTCGATATGAAGCGCAGTAGAACAGAAGTAGGGCGCTGGCGTATGTTGCGACAGGTGAGTCGTCGTAAGGCTCGTTGGCTGGAAGCACAATCCCGCCGCAATATGCGTATCCACGCTATCAGAAAATGTGGACTAAACAGACACCGCAACGCGTTGCTGTTCGCCGTCCAGGATATCTGAGAAACATGAGGGCACCGTCAAGGTGCCCGCTGACTTTATAAGACTATCATTTTTCGCAGTCTCTTCCCGATCTCATTTCGCGATATACTCCTCTTGCCTAACCTCATGAATTTAAAAGGAACAAAGGATGAATGGAAAAGTGGTCGCGGTACTTATGGGAATCGCTGTCCTCAGCGCTTGCAACAGCAATAAACCCTCACCTGAAAGACATGCCTATTATTTCGTCTCGCATCAATCCAATTTTACGGGCGGGAATTATACCTCCAGTGTTTCGCAAAATTACCGTCTCAATGTGCCGCAGTTTCGTGAGCTGTATAAGCAGGGGAAAGCTGACCGCGCCGCGGGGCAACCGCCGTCTTACGCTCAGCAGTATGCACAGGCTATTCGCGACCGGTTGAAGGAAGAGGCCAAAACGGAGCACGCCTTCACGGGGAATAGTGATAGCAAATGGACCTCGGAAATGGAGCCGAAGGATGCCATTTTATACGGCAACGAACTGGCCATGACTTATCTTGACGGCTATAACGGCGTACAATAACGCGACAGTTTTCGGGAATATCGTTTTTGCAGCGATATTCCCGTTGTTTTTCAGCAAAAGGAGGGAGAGGTGTTTGCGGAGTTTGGTGTACTGAATTTCTGGACGTACGTGGTCGGCGCATTTTTCATTGTGTTGGTACCCGGTCCGAATACGCTGTTTGTCTTGAAAACGGGTATTGGTCACGGCGTCAAAAAAGGCTATCTCGCCGCGACCGGTGTGTTTATCGGCGATGCGGTTTTGATGTTTCTGGCATGGGCAGGCGTCGCGGCCTTAATCCAGACCACGCCGGTGCTGTTCAATATTGTTCGCTATCTGGGGGCGTTTTATCTGCTGTGGCTCGGCGGTAAAATGCTGTGGTCCGTTTTGACTCGCCAGAATAGCGCCCACGAAGGTGGAACCGAGCCTGCCAGCGCCATCATGAAACGCTCCCTGGTATTGAGCCTGACGAATCCGAAAGCGATTCTGTTTTACGTGTCATTCTTCGTACAGTTTATTGACGTGAATGCGCAAAACACCGGAACCTCTTTCCTGATCCTCGCCACCACGCTTGAGTTGATTAGCTTTATGTACATGAGCTTCCTGATCTTCTCTGGCGCGTTTGTCACCCGCTACCTGAAAACCAAAAAGAAACTGGCGAAGCTGGGAAATGGGCTGATAGGACTATTATTTGTCGGCTTTGCGGCGAGATTAGCGTCGCTGCATTGACAGAAGAAAGGCTCCTGAGGGAGCCTTTTTAATGTCTGGCGTAACTGGAAAGCCGCGCCAGACAAGGCTTCACGTTTTACTACTAGCAGCCAAAAGCCATAAAAAGCGGCTATGTGGTCATCCGATTAACGCACCCTCAAACCGGCACCCTGTATGCCGGTTTTTTTATGCCATTTTACTGTTTTTTAGCTCTGCATGCGTTAGCGCATCGAATTGCATGCGTTTTCCTCCTCTGTCATGTGTAAGCGCCGCCAGTGCTGGCGCGGCTCCGGCGTGTTCGTGCAACTGCATTAAAACCGACTCATAAAGCGGGCAGGCGAGGCGGGGATAGCATTGCGCGCCAGATTGCATTAGATTAACCTTGTCAATCAGAATGTTCTATTTGCTGTAGCGAGGGAGAATGATCATGCAAAATTTTCTAAAGGTCTGCTTCAAAGGCGGAGCAGGACTTGCGGGGTTAGCAGCAATGCTGTTTTTAGCTGTTCACAAGCAGTGGCTAACCATTGATCTACTCTCAATGCTTACTGCTAAACAGGTCTTCGTGTGTTTTATTGTGTGTATGGTTTTTGCATTTGTTCTTTGCATGGCCTTATTGTTTATGAATTATAAAGATAATCAGAGAAAACATGCGCTAGGAACGCAAGTGACTGCCTCAGGAAAGGGATCTGTTGCAGTGCATAGTTCTGGGACTGGAAATGTAACCATCCACAAAGGAAAGTGAAATGGTAAGGGTATCTGCCACTGATAACAGCTATGCAATAAACAATGAGGGCTCTGGTAATGTGAGCGTGACTATATACCAGAACATTGCGCAACTGCCATCAGTTTTAGCTCCATTACTTATAAAGGTTACTGAGCAATATAAACCTTATTTTGACCCTTATTCAATTCAGGAAAAATCGCCGAGGATTGAAAGTAAAATATTTCATAATAGACTTAGGCACTACGCAGATGATATTCGTTTGCAAAGTGAGTTTATGGGTATTGTAGAGGACTCCCTTGATCATCTAGACAACGAATTACCTGGAGCTAAAGGTGTAATTTTGTGGACGCTTAATCGTAGCTATAAAAACATCAAAAGAGATATCCTAATGGATTTGGATTGCGATCCTACCGATTTTATAAAAACTCAAAAAATTATAAGTGACAAATCTGATTTTATTTTTAAAAGTGTTTCTGCTGATGTTTATAATTTTGATTGTTCAGCTTTTGGATGTGGTAGAGAGCTTTTAATAGCAGCGCAAGATTTATTGATTTGTTATGGGTTTATAGGTTGTCAAATTTTAGAAGAGCCACCAACAAATGATTATAAATAGCCAATACCCAAATAAAAGCTTATATTTGCTTGGCGGTAATGTACTGGCCATTTTAAAAGATAATTTACATAATAGATTGTCGTTAGATTACTTGCATGATAAATACGAGCTGAGGTATGGGGATATTTCATTCCCTTATTTTATTTATGCTCTTGATTGGTTGTATATTATAAATGCTATTGATTTAGACGATAACGGGAGTATCTTTTGTGTTAATTAAGAAACTTATAGTATATTGCGAAGGGAATGTTTTGCGCGATATCGATTTTAAGAGTGGTTTAAATATTATAACTAATACTGGTGATGATGGTAATCAGATTGGAAAAAGTACTGTCTTGCGAGCTATTAATTTTTGCCTTGGTTCCGATGGCAAAAGTTTATGGCTTGATCCAGAAAATAAATCCAAAGAAAACCCTGAGGTTAAAAGATTTCTTTTAGAAAAAAAATGTCGTATTTGAGCTTGTATTAGAAGGGCGAAATACTCATTATTTGAAACGTTCTTTTTACGAAGCGCCTAGAGGACGTGGTTTCGTTGTGAAAACCCAGAATTGGATAAACGGGGTTGAAGTTTCCTCCCAGGAAGCGTATAAGGCTTTAATTGCAAATGATGTTTTTGGCTATTCACAACTAACCCCTTCTTTTAATTCCGTAAAGAAAAAATTTCTACGTATAGAACGAGCGACTTCAAATAATTCATATAGATTTTTACACCAAAGTACCTCGAATGACGATTATACATTGATATACTCAACTATATTTGGGTTTAGCGGTTTAAATTACCTAAAGAAAATTTCTGATTTAAAATCCGAGTTGGCTGATAAGGAGGCAAAGAGAAAGGCTATACTGGATGGGGTTGATATATCATCTTTACACGATGAACTTCAAAAAATCGATTTGGAAATAAACCATCTAAGAATGGTTGAAAGTGAATTTAAATTTTCGCATGTACAGGAGCGGACGTTAGAGATCTTGAATGATGCGAGGCGAGCGGTTGCGCATATTTCAACTCAAGTTGCTAATATGGAGATGCGGGCTATTTATAATCAAAAAACCATCGATAAATATAATGAAAATGTCATGGAGTTTGATGTAAAGGCTCTTCAGCGCATTTATGAAGAAGCCGTGGAATTAGTTCCGCAAGTTAATAAAACTTTTGAGGAAGTGCTATCGTTTCATAACAGGGTTTTTAGTGATAGGGCTCGCCAATCTATCCAAAGAAAGAGTGTGATAGAGTTTGAGATATCGGCTTTAAAATCGGATTTAAACAATGCAATTGAGAATGAGCAGGCTGTTATTAAGGAGCTTGCATCTTCAAATCATCTGGATGGGTTTATCTCTATAGAAAAAGAGATTCAAACTCTTAGTGAGGCAAAAGGACGGATAGGGTTTGTTCTTGATGAGGCAAAGTCTCTGGCAAAAAATTCAGCTTCTATAAAGTCAGATATCCAGCAATTAAAAGTGAAGGTTGAGAATTTAACGCAAACATTAGATGAGAATTTAAATATCTTTAATTCCTTTTTTGTTGATTTAACAAGGAGGTTGTTTAAGAAGCATGCAAACTTCTTAAATGTGACTACTGATGATGCCGGGAATTTAAAGTTTGGCATTGTGAATACTGAAAAAAATACTGGTGATGGATCTCCAAGAGCTGAAAGCATGGCCTTTGATATTGCTATGGTGGCTTACGCAAAGAGAACTACAGACAAACTTCCTCATTTCACGTTACAAGACTATTTAGAGTCTGTTGATGAAGATAAATTACAAATATTATTTGATTATGCAGGTGAACATAAGCTGCAAGTTATAATCTCGATATTGAATGATAAACTAACTACATTTAATACTGATTTTATTCAGAAGCATGGGGTCTTGTTCTTATCTCAATCAAATAAATTTTTTAAGCTAGCTTGAAAGAGCGGCTTAACGCCGCTTTTTAATGTTTAATCAGCATCAAGGTTGTAGTGTTTAAAAGAGATCACCTCCATCCCGAGCCAGTCGTTTATCTCTTTGAAACGCTCCTGCAGCGGCGTCAGCTCGTTACGTACAAATACCCGCGCCACCTTCTCGATATCGCCCATCGAGCCGATATTTTCAGGCTTGCCGCCCATGAGCTGGAACGGCACGCGGTGCGCATCGAGCAGGTCAGCGGCGCTCACCTTCTTGATGTTAAAAAAATCATCCTTCGTGGCGACTTCACTCAACGGCACGATCTTAATGCCATCCGGTTTCCCGTTCGGGGCGTAGAAAAACAGGTTTTTGAAATTCCCGAGTCCTTTTGAGTCGCGCATCGCGGAGCGCAGCGCCTCAACGTCGGTGCTGCTTTGCGCCGCGTCGGTCACATACATGATGTAAACCGCATGCGCGCCGTTCTGGTAATACTTGCGACGAAACAGCGTGGCGGACTCATTCAGCCAGGCGGAATTGAGCGCGCTCAGGTATTCCGGCATCCCGTAGAGCTCCTGATTGATATCGGGCTCAAGCAGGTGAAACACCGAACCGGGGGCGAACTGGTGCGGATTGGTATAGCTCGACACGTACCAGTAAACGCCATCCTCGACACCACGGCGGGTGTATTTGGCCGGGGAGGTTTCCAGTTTAAAGAGCTGGCCGGTCACTGGGGGCTATCAGTCTGCCGGTGGTAGCGGTGGTCGCTGCCGTGGTGGCCGGTGCGCTCCTGATACGTAAATACTGGGAGCCTATCAGCGCTTTCTTTTCGGGTGTGGTGGAGGGGCTTAAAGCGGCCTTTGCGCCGGTGGTTGGCATCTTTTCCCCGCTCGCGCCGGTGTTTGATTCATTTATGGATAAATTGCGCGGGGTCTGGCAGTGGTTTAAAGAGCTGATAGCGCCGGTGAAGGCAACGCAGGAGACGCTCGATAGCTGTAAAAATGCGGGGATGTTGTTCGGTAAGGCACTGGCCGACGCGCTGATGTTACCGCTCAATAGTTTTAACAAACTGCGCGGCGGCGTTAACTGGTTACTGGAGAAACTCGGGGTTATCAATAAAGAGTCGAGCGACCTTGACCAGAAAGCCGCAAAAGCCAGCGCCGCAACGGCCCCGAATAACGAGCCATATATCCGACCAAACACCGTCTATGGGGTGAATCCGGTGTATCAGCCGGTGACGGCTCCTGCTGGCCGCTCTTACATCGACCAGAGCAAGCGGGAATACAACATTAATCTGCTGGGTGGCGTTGCGCCGGGAACTGACCTCGACCGACAGCTGCGTGAAGCGGTCGAAAGACTCGAGCGGGAAGAAAGAGCGCGCCAGCGCTCAAGTATGCGCCATGACTGATGAGGGCTAAAGCATGTTAATGGTACTGGGTTTATTTGTATTTGAGCGACGAACGCTGCCGCATCAGTCGATGCAGTATTCGAAGGACTACCGCTGGGCGTCTAACGACCGCATCGGCAAACCACCGGCCTATCAGTTTCTCGGGGAGGGGGAAACCTCGCGCACGCTCTCGGGCGTGCTCTACCCTGAAGTCACCGGCGGTCGCCTCTCACTGACCGCCATTGAGCTGATGGCCGACGAAGGCAGGGCGTGGCCGCTGATTGACGGAACGGGCATGATCCACGGCATGTATGTCATCGATAAAGTGACCCACACGCACAGCGAATTATTCAGCGACGGCGCGGCCAGAAAAATCGAGTTTAGCCTCTCGCTGAAACGGGTCGATGAGTCGCTCGCTGCGATTTACGGCGACCTGAAAACGCAGGCCGACAATCTGGTGACGTCTGCCGGTAACTGGTTGGGAGGGCTGGCGGGATGATTACGGGTATGAATATTCAGGCCGGGGCGCAGATTGCCCCGGCGTTTATGCTGACGCTCGATGGCGATGATATCACGCAGAATTTCAGCGACAGGCTAATCAGCCTCACCATGACTGACAATCGGGGATTCGAGGCCGACCAGCTCGACATCGAGCTCGATGACAGCGACGGGCTTGTCGAGTTGCCGCCGCGCGGTGCAAAGCTGACGCTTTGGTTAGGCTGGCAGGGAGCCGCCTTGCTGAATAAAGGGAGTTTCACGGTCGATGAAATCGAGCACCGGGGCGCGCCTGATGCACTGACCATCCGGGGGCGCAGCGCGGATTTTCGCGGGACGCTCAACTCACGTCGGGAGCAGTCATGGCATGACACCACGCTAGGGGTCATTGTGGAGACCATCGCGGCACGCAACAAGCTGACGGCCAGCGTGGCGGATACGCTGAAAGCGATCCCCGTACCTCACATTGACCAGACGCAGGAATCTGACGCGGCATTTCTGGCGAGGCTGGCGGAGCGCAACGGCGCATCTGTCGCGGTGAAGTTTGGGAAACTGTTATTCCTGAAAGCCGGTAGCGCACAGACGGCCAGTGGCAAGCCTATCCCGCAAATGACCGTCGAGCGCGGCGATGGCGACCGGCATCAGTTCGCCATCGCTGACCGGGAAGCCTACACCGGCGTAACGGCAAAATGGCTGCACACCAAAGACCCGAAGCCGCAAAAGCAAAAGGTGAAGCTCAAACGCAAACCAAAGGTACAGCACCTGCGCGCGCTGCAGCATCCGAAAGCGACCAAAACCACGGCAAAGGCAAAAACCAAAAAAGAGCAGGAAGCGCGCGAGGGTGAGTATATGGTCGGCGAGTCTGACAATGTGCTGGAGCTGACAACCATCTACGCCACGAAGGCGCAGGCCATGCGCGCTGCTCAGGCTAAGTGGGACAAGCTGCAGCGCGGCGTCGCGGAGTTTTCAATCTCGCTGGCTATTGGCCGCGCCGATTTATTTCCTGAAACGCCGATAGCGGTGAAAGGCTTTAAGCGCGTTATAGACGAGCAGGCTTGGATAATCAGCCGGGTGGTGCATAACCTTAACGGGAACGGCTACACGACGGGCTTAGAGCTTGAGGTTAAGGTTTCGGATGTGGAGTATGAAAGCGAAGAAGTAACGCAATAAAAGTTGCTTATGTATTTGATATATAAGGTTTTAATGGTTAAAATTGATGCATCAATAACGCTCTGAGGTGCTCGCCATGTTTCACTGTCCAAAATGCCATTACGCCGCCCACGCTCGCACGAGTCGCTATTTTTCCGATATGACAAAAGAGCGTTATCATCAATGCACAAACATCGACTGCAGTTGCACGTTTGTCACCACTGAGACGGTCGAGCGTTTCATTGTATCGCCGGGTGAAGTCGTGCCAGCGCCACCGCACCCGACCCAATCAGGCCAGCAACAAATCCACTGGATGTGACCAAAAGAAAGTCCCGCTAATGCGGGGTTTTTAAATATCTAAGTTGTTTCTCCCTCAATCGAGCGCCCGAAAAGTACAAATAGCTTAAATTTATCTCATAGGTAAAGCCAACTCTGGTGCGCCACAGTTCGGTTAACTGTCCCCATTGGTTGATGTCTGGGAGGCCACTTTATGTGTATGACTCCAAGTAAAATTTGGAAGTTGGGAAGTTAACTGTGTTATATTTTTAAGCGATTTCAAATAATCCAGCTTTTCATAATGACAACAACGATATACCGTGAATACGAATTTGCTGCATGTGATGGGAGATGGTCTTCTGATGGGCACCCGCGCAGGGATGTCCTTGAAAAGAAGGCTATTCACATCAATTACAAGGGGCGCGAGGCTATCTCCTTTATGTGTGGAGATCACCCCATGATAGTACTTATGCAAGCACTTCAGCTGAAAGTAATAACCGCTGATCAATACGCCAGTCTGATGAGCTTATACATGGATGTTGATGATTTTTTCTTTGGCTTGGTCGTACTTGACAAGGATACCGGTGATATCATTCTCAGCCATTACACGCCCCCCATGGTTCAGATCAGACGTCAGGATATCGCCTATGATTTAGGCTCGTCTGGAGGCATGTATGCTGCTGAATGCATTTACTATAGTGAAAAAAAATTACGAAAAAAAAGGCGTCATAAAGGATTTTTTACATCATTAGTTAGATGTAAAGTCTCAAGTGCTGTACAATATGCATACAGACGAGACCCCTTATCTGGCGGAAAAGTGTATAAAGCAATCTGGGGTCATAATGGCATAGAATTCAATAACATACCCTTGGTTAGTGATTGTGCTAAAAATCGATATTGTTTAAACTTACAAAAAACATTAAAAATAATCCACAACAGGTATTTAGAGATAATGACTATGAGACAGAATGCCCAGCTCAATCCGGCAGCCTCGCTCTCTAAAGCGGGACAGCCGCAGAAGAAACCAGAAAAGCAGACGCCTAAGGCAAATGGAGACAATGGGCAGCAGATGACTATGTCTAGGGTTATCAAGTACGCTCGCCTTTTTTCTGACTAACCTCTTGGGTTAAGTGCACCGTAACATAAACAGGGATCATCTTTTTCAAACCCCCGATTCCTGTTGCAACCCATTTCTTAATACATACCTGATAACCTAGAATTATTTAGGTTATCAGGTTTTTGTGCCTCCGCTCCTAACTACTCAGGTTGGCCAATTACAAACCCATGAAATTCTTGGCATCAGCTTTTCGCCCGAATATACGATCTAAAGCAGT
>OOBY01000228.1_pt1 | contig 64115 bp, 45 predicted proteins | sample 1671751 | NCBI WGS metagenome assembly OOBY01 (sample SAMN06348189, study PRJEB24527) | human gut metagenome | biome: human gut; feature: ankylosing spondylitis patient; material: feces | host: Homo sapiens | place: China | collected 2015-10
GAATTGTAATTGATGGTGAAGGTTCAAAGGTTATTTGCAAAGACTAATTTGAAAATTCCAGTTTGTCGAACTATCAGTTTGCTTTTACCTCTTGCAAATTAACACATTTCAAACGGTCTGCTACGGCAGGCCGTTTGACTTTTCAAGGAGGTGTCCAACATGGCAACCACACGCCTGATGCCTCTCCACACCGGCAAAGGCCGCACGGTGGGACAGGCCATCAGCGCTATCATCGACTACACCGAAAATCCGCAAAAGACGGACGGCGGCAGGCTGATAACAAGCTGGCAGTGCGACAGCAGGATCGCCGATGCCGAGTTCCTTTTCGCCAAAAATCAATACACCCACAAGACCGGCAGAGTGCGCGGCGAGGATGATGTGATCGCCTACCATCTGCGGCAGTCCTTCGTTCCCGGAGAGATCACACCGGAGGAAGCGAACCGTTTGGGCTGTGAGCTGGCCAAGCGATTCACCAAAGGCAATCACGCCTATATCGTCTGCACCCATATCGACAAAGCCCATATTCACAATCATGTGATCTGGAACTCCACCGCACTCAGCCAGACCCGGAAATTCAGAAACTTTTGGGGCAGCAGCCGCGCCGTGCGGCGGCTCAACGATACCATCTGCATCGAGAACGGCTACTCCATCGTGGAGAATCCGAAGCGCCACGGCAAGAGCTACAACAAGTGGCTGGGCGACAAAAAGAAGCCCTCCCACCGGGAGCGGATATGCGCGGCCATTGACGATGCGCTGGCGCAAAAGCCCGACAGCTTTGAAACGCTGCTGGAGCTGCTGCGGCAGGCCGGGTATGAGGTCAAGGGCAAGAAAGTCCCGTCCCTGTTAGGCGGCGAACAGAAAAAATCCATTCGCATGGATACCCTCGGCGACGGTTATACTCCCGCAGATCTTCGTGCGGTGATTGCAGGTGAAAAGGCGCATACGCCGCGAAAGAGCGCCGCCGCACCGGTCAAACCGGAAAAGCGCAGCGGGAATCTGCTGGTGGACATTCAGACAAAATTACGCGCTGGCAAAGGTGCCGGTTATGCGCGTTGGGCGACGTTGTTCAATTTGAAGCAGATGGCACAGACGGTGGCCTATCTGCAAGACCATGAGCTTTTAGATTACGCCGTTCTCTCAGAGAAAGCGGCGGCAGCGTCCGCTCACTTCAATGAGCTTTCCGCAAGGATTAAGGCTGCGGAAAAGCGCATGGCTGAGATTGCGGTGCTGCGGGAGCATATTGCCAATTACGCCAAGACCCGCGATACCTACGTTGCCTATCGCAAGGCCGGGTACTCCAAGAAATTTCTTGCAGAGCATGAAAGCGAGATCACGATCCACAAGGCCGCAAAGAACTATTTTGATGGACTGGGCTTCAAGAAGCTGCCCACCATCAAGGCGCTGAATACCGAGTACGCCGAGCTGCTGGCGGAGAAGAAAGCCGCCTATGCCGACTACCGAAAAGCCCGTGAGGAAATGAAAGAGCTGCTGACGGCCAAGGCCAATATCGACCGTATTCTGGAGCTGGATAAGGAGCAGGAGGAAGCGAATGAACGACGGGAAAAAGAGGCAGAGCAGCGCTGAGCTGCCTGCCCATAAGCGATTTGCAAAATCGCGCAGCCGATGGATTTATCCATCGTTCCAGAACACAGTTTTTGTGTTCTGCGGGGATTGGGGCAGCGCCCCAACAAGCATGAAACAGGCGGGCTCCGTGTAAACGGAATCCGCCTGTTTTTGCAAAGTGGGTACCGCTTTGCATTGCTTGCCGCTTTCTTGCCCCCGTTCGTACCCCCGTTTTCCCCTCTACCCATACTACAATCCGAAAGGGGCGTTTTGGCCAGTTTCGGAGGACTTTTTCAAAAAATGTCGCTCCTATCCGTAACTTTTCTCTGAACACTTCGCCGGATGTCTTGTGTTTCTTCGGATATTCGTATATAATGTATCGTGTTGAGTATTATCCATGCGGAGGTGCGGTATGAACGGGATCAAGGGCTATATCTCCATTCGGGAGGCGTCTTACCGTTGGGGCGTGTCGGAGCGGCGGGTCAACCAATATTGCGCCGAGGGGCGGATCCCCGGCGCGTCCCGGTTCGGGCGCTCATGGGCGATCCCGGAAAACGCGGAAAAGCCCTCCGACCCGCGCTTCAAGGGGCAGCACCGCGATTCCGGCAGGACAAGCACCTGACGAATCCCCTCCGCATTGGAATTGGAAGCATCCGCAAAAAGGAAGTGAACGCTATGACTTGCGACGAGAGCTTGTACCGCCAATATCTGAGCGGTGACGACGAAGGGCTTAATGCCCTGATGAAAAAATACGGCGACCCCCTGACCCTGTATATCGACGGCTATCTGCACGACGTTCACGAGGCGGAGGAGCTGATGCTGGATGTTTTCGCCTATCTGTTCACGAAAAAGCCAAAAGTACGGGACGGCGGCTTCAAGGCGTATCTCTATAAGGCGGCGCGGCACATGGCACTGCGCCACAAGAGCAAGCGAAAACCGCTATTCAGCCTCGATGCGCTGACCGGTGAGCCGGACGGACGGCTGCTGGCGGAGGAGGTCATACGGACGGAGGAGCGAAACCGCATCCTGCACTTCTGCATGGATGAAATGAACCCGGACTACCGGGAGGTTTTGTACCTCACCTATTTCGAGGATATGAGCTACGCACAGGCGGCGGAGGTCACGGGGAAAACGGTAAAACAGATCACCAACATGGTGTATCGCGGAAAAGAAAGCCTGCGAAGGCTGCTGGAACGGGAGGGAATCACAAATGCGGAGTCATGAGGAGCGCGTCGCGGAGACGAAGCGGCGCATCGCCCAAATTGAGCGGGAAAAACGGCTGCGGCGCAATACGATCACCATGGCTTCTGCCGTGGCGGCGTGCCTTGTACTGCTCATCGGCGCGTCCCTTGCCATGCCCGGCATTGCCGCAAGCATCCAGACAGGCGACTACTCCGGCTTTGAAACGGCGGCCAGTATGTACGGCGGCGGCGCTGCCTTGGGATACATCGTCATCGGGCTGCTGGCGTTTTTACTCGGCGTGTGCGTGACCGTTCTGTGCTTCCGGCTGCGGCAGATGAACCGGGAGGACGGGCAGAACGAGGAAAGCGAGGATGCGCATGGAGCTGATTGAGAACCTGCTGCAACTGCTGGTCACGTTCGTGGGCGCGCTGCTCTCGGGTATCTCCTACCGGAAAAGTGGGCGACAGGCGTATTTTCTGCTGCTGTGCTTCTACGGCTGCTTTGCCCTCGGCGCGCTCTACTGGACGCTGTATCTGCTGCTGTTCGATACCACGCCGCGGGTTTTCTATGTCTCGGAGTTCGGCTGGGTGGCCAGCGTCATTTTCCTGCGCATTTTGCAGGCCACGCTCGCCAGTCAGGACGAGCGCAGCTTCCGCTGCCGCAGGGCATGGCTCGCGCCTGCGTTCGGCGTGCCGCTGCTGGCGTTCTACTGCACCTTTGGGGACATTCTCTCCAACCTGATCTGGTGCGGCATGATGATATGGCTCTCCTTCTGCGCCATTCGGGGGCTGGTCTACGCCAACGGACAGACGGGCGCGGCGCGGAATATGCGGTGCTTCCACATCGGCGTGCTGTGCTTTGCCGGTTCGGAATATCTGCTGTGGACGGCGGGCTGCTTCTGGCCGGATACCTCACCGGCAAGTCCCACCTTCTGGTGTGATATGCTACTGACGCTTGCGATTCTGGGGCTGCTGCCCGCCACGAGAAAGGCGGTGGACGCATGACCTACATCGAAAACATCTTCCTCTGCATGGTATCCCCGCTGCTGGTAGCCGCCCTGTGCATGGGCAGGCGGCAGCTCCGCTTCTTCCTGTTCTGCATTGCCGGAATGGGGGTGTGTCTGCTTTCGGCCTATATCAACACCTTCCTCGCGGCGGTGTGTCAGGCGGACGCCCTTGCCGCCACGGCGGAGATCGCGCCGGTGGTGGAGGAAATGATGAAGCTGCTGCCGCTGGTGTTCTATCTTCTGGTATTCGAGCCGGAGGGCGATAAGATCAAGCCCGCCGCCATCACGGTTGCCCTGAGCTTCGCCACCTTTGAAAACGTCTGCTATCTGATCCAGAACGGCGCAGACCGCTTCTCCTTCATTTTCTTCCGGGGCTTCGGCACGGGGGCCATGCATGTGATCTGCGGCTTGATCGTCGGCGGTGGCCTTGCATACACGTGGCAGCGGACGTGGCTGAAGATCGCAGGCACCTGCGGCCTCTTGGGCGCGGCCATCACCCTCCACGCCATCTATAATCTGCTCATCGCCTACGGCGGCGCGGCGCAGTATGTGGCCTACGCCCTGCCGGCGCTGCTGGTGGCGGCGGGAGAGCTGTCCGCTTTCCGCCTCGGGCAGAGGAAATAACCGAATAGCCACTCCCTGAGAGCTGCTTTTTGGCGGCTCTCAAATTTTTTTGAAAAATTTTGCGTTTTGGGTGAGAGTTTTTTCGATTTTTTGTACCTATATAAGTGAAGGGGTTTTTAAGCCGCATTTCAAAAAATCCAGAGAGGAGGTTCAAACGAAATGTACGATACCGCAAGACGGGTCGCACTCGTCAAGCAGCGGGTGCGGGAAAACAACCGCCGGAGGCAACGGCGCGGCATCTATGGACTGAGCGCCGCGTGTATGCTGCTGTGTGCGGCGCTGATGCAGACAGCGGGCACGGTCGTCGGGCCGGGACAGACAGCCGTATGGGGCGTGTTCGGCGCGATGCTGCTGCGGGAGGATGCGGGCGGCTATGTGCTGGTGGCTGTCGTCTCCTTTGCCGCGGCGGCGGCGATCACCGCGCTGTGCTTCCGGCTCAGAAAAAGAGAAAATCAGAAAAAAGACGGGGCGGATAAGCCGAACCGACACGAACAGGAGGGAAAAAGGACATGAAGAAACGAATCCTCAGCATCCTGCTGCTGTGCTGCATGGTGCTGACGCTGCTGCCGACAACGGCCTTCGCGGCGGGTGAAATCGACGAGCAGTTCATCCTTGCCCCCGGCGGCACCTATTACTTTGACCTCTCGGCAATGGGCATCCCCGGCACGGTGAACGATGCTCTGCCGGACAAAACAATGCGCTATGTCCCCTTTACCTATGCTGGGACAGTGGACTCCTACAAGCTCACGTCGGAGATGGCAACCACAGAGGAGTATGCACAGCAGAGCAAATATGCCCACAGCCTATTCATTGCGGATTTTGCCGTAACGCATGAGGTAAGCTGGGATAACCTGAATGCCAAAGGGCTGATTTTCGGCAAGAACTACACCGCCGGCGGTGTGAGCTATACGCTGCGTGCGCCGTCCGTGGGAAGCGATAGTGCAGGCTCGGGCGATTCCCAACACGGCACGCCCCAAAGCAACGAATGGGACAGAATACTGGATAAGAACGACGGATATATCAAAAACTGGAGCAGGATGCATTCGTGGGGGCAGGATATTTCGCGCTCTTCGTGGACGAGCCGTGCGGTTCGCGGGTACAGTTCGGCCCGCTTCTGGGGCTACAACCGTGCTACGCGCTCCAGTCCGTACGTCGGTTTCCGCCCCGTCCTTGAAATCCTGAACCCCGGCACACTGGGCTCTGACGGACTGAAGGCCGTTACCCTTGACCTTGGCGGCGGCAAGCTGGGCGGCAGCTCTGAGGATATTCAAATCATTGTGAAAAAGGGCAGCGAATTTACCGCGCCTGCGTCCGACGGTCTGACCCGCCCGGAGGGAAATACCGACAGTTATTTTCAGTGGCTTGGCAGCGATGGGAAACTGTACGCGCCCGGCGATAGCGTTCCGGCGGATGTAATCAAGCTGACGGCACAGTTTGATGAGCAGTTTACCCTCACTCCCGGCGGCGTCTATTACTTTGACCTCTCCGGCGTGAGCATTCCCGGCACGGCAAACGGCTCTCTGCCGGACAAAACAATGCATTATGTCCCCTTTACCTATGCCGGGACAGTGGACGCCTACAAGCTCACATCAGAGATGGCCACCACCGAGGAGTATGCAGAGCAGAAAAAATATGCCCATAGCCTGTTCGTGGCGGACTATGCCGTAACGCATGCGGTAAGCTGGGATAACCTGAATGCCGAAGGGCTGATTTTTGGCAAAGGCTACGCCACCGGCAGCGTGGACTATACGCTGCGTGCGCCGTCCGGGGGAAGTGGTGGTACAGGCTCGGGTGATTCAGAACGCGGCACGCCCCAAAGCAACGAATGGGACAGGATACTGGACAAGGACGACGGATATATCAAAAACTGGAGAAATATAGGTTCCTGGGGACAAGATACTTTACCCAATACGCTATCGAACCGTGTGATTCGCGGCCGGTACGATTTGCCCCGCAAATATGCCGGCGCCAATACTACGCTCTCCTTCCCGTTCCTCGGTTTCCGCCCCGTCCTTGAAGTCCTGAACCCCGGCACGCTGGGCTCTGACGGGCTGAAAGCCGTTACCCTTGACCTTGGCGGCGGAAAATTGGGAGGAAGCTCGGATACTATCCAGATCATTGTGAAAACCGGCGAGAGCTTTACCGCGCCTGCGTCCGAAGGTCTGACCCGCCCCGACGGAAATACCGGCAGCTACTTCGAGTGGCTTGGCAGCGATGGCGAGCTCTACGCTCCGGACGATAATGTTCCGGCGGACGTAACCAAGCTGACGGCGCAGTTTGTTCCCCCAGAGCAGTTCAACCTCGCTCCCGACGGCACCTATTACTTTGACCTCTCCGGCGTGAGCATTCCCGGCACGGCGAACGGCTCTCTGCCGGACAAAACAATGCATTATGTCCCCTTTACCTACGCCGGGACAGTGGACGCCTACAAGCTCACATCGGAGATGGCAACCACCGAGGAGTATGCAGAGCAGAACAAATATGCCCACAGCCTGTTTGTGGCGGACTATACCGTAACGCATACGATAAGCTGGAATGACCTGAACACCGCAGGGTTGATTTTTGGCAAAGACTACACCGCCGGCGGTGTGGACTATACGATGCGTGCGCCATCCGAGGGAAGTGATTATACAGGCTCAGGTGATTCAGAACGCGGCACGCCCCAAAGCAACGAATGGGACAGGCTGCTGGACAAGGACGACGGATATATCAAAAACTGGAACGGGATTTTTTCGTGTGGACAAGATACTGTGATCAGATTGCCGTGGCGCCGTACGGTTCGCGGGCACTATTCGAGCCGCTTCTGTGGCCACCGCGACGCTGCGGGCCAAAACCCGCAGGTCGGTTTCCGCCCCGTCCTCGAGGTTTTGAACCGTGACACGATAGGTCCTGACGGGCTGAAAACCGTTACTCTTGACCTTGGCGGCGGCAAGCTGGGCGATGAAAGCAGCATTCGGATCATCGTGAAAAACGGCAGCGAATTTACCGCGCCTGCGTCCGACGGTCTGACCCGCCCGGAGGGAGCTACAGGCAATTACTTTAAGTGGCTTGGCAGCGACGGCAAGCTCTACGCGCCCGGTGATAGCGTTCCGGAGGATGTAACCACGCTCACGGCGCGGTTTGTGCCAGACACCTATACCGTCATCGTGACCACGGACAGTCTGCCGGACGGCAAGACAGGCAAGGCTTACAGCCATACCCTGACCGCCATCGGCGCAGCGCCCATCACATGGAGCATTGATGAAGGCGCTCTGCCTGCCGGTTTACGTCTGAACGAAAAAACCGGAGAAATCAGCGGCATACTCACTGCGGCGGGAACCGCCACCTTCACCGTCAAGGCAGAAAACAGCGAGGGCAGCGACACAAGGGCGCTGAGCATTACCGTGAACAACGCTGTCGAGCAAACCCCCGTGCGCTATCTGGACGCGGACGGCAAGGAGCGCTTCTGCACCGAATACACGGTGCTGGAAAGAGTTATTATCGAGGATTTTTTCAATAGCGACAACAAGTGGTACGATATGCCCGCAGGCTGGTACGTGGTGGAGGGCGACGTGACCATCACGCCCCGCTTGGACACCCACGGCGCGGTCAATCTGATTTTGAAGGACGACTGCCACCTCACGGTACCGTGGGGCATCAACGTGAAGGAGGGCGACACCTTCACCATATACGCCCAGAGCACCGCTGAGGCATCCATGGGCAAGCTGACGGCGTGCCTCCCGGAGCTGTCTGATCATGAAAAGAGTGTGTGGCCTGTGGCTGGACTGTCCGGCATCGGCGCCGGTGTGCGCGTGTGGGCTGCCAACGACAACTACTATGAAAACGAGGGTACGATCATCATCAACGGCGGCAATATCCACGCCAAAGGACAGCAGGGCTCCTCCGCCATCGGCGGATCGGATTATGATCGCAACGTTTCCTCCGACGGAGATACGCCTGGCAATCTCAGGCAAGGCGGCAGCATCACCATCAATGGCGGCGTTGTCCGTACCGAACCCTTTGCCTTGCCGGAAGGCAATCCTCTTGCTGTGGACAGCGTAGGGATCGGCACATGCCAAATGGGATATGGCGGCAGCGTCACCATCAACGGCGGAACGGTCATCGCCGAGGCTACCTGCGATGCGATCACCACAGGATATGGCGGCACGATCACCATCAACGGCGGCGATGTAACCGCCATTGGGGGCGTCAACAACTTTGGAGAAAATTCGCACAGGGTGCTCTCCGGAAACGGAATCGGGCCGTATGAGAGCGGCAGCGTCATCATCAACGGCGGCACGGTCAAGGCAACTGCCAAGGGAGAGGGCTTCGGCATCGGCGGAGCCAGAATTTATAACACCGGGGCAATGACCGTTACCATCAATGGCGGAGAGATAGAAGCCACGGCCAATCACAATAACGCCGCCATTGGCGATAAAGGCAACGGCAAGAGCGGCGTTACCATCAACGGCGGCGTCATCCATGCGGTCGGAAAAGGCGGTGCGGCAGGCATCGGCAGTAAGGGCGACATTCGCATCACTGGCGGTGAGCTCACCGTTTCCGCCGAGGGCAGCGGCGCAGCCATCGGCGGCTTTACGGACAGCTATTCCGAGCGTGTGGATTGCAAAAGCATCACCATCAACGGCAATGCGATCAAATCCATTTCCAGTAAGGACGGCGCCTGCATCGGCGGAGCTGCCGGCGGAAGCGTCGGAAGCATCACCATTTCGGACGCAGAGCTTCCGCTTCTCAGCAGCGAAAAGGTCCTGATCGGCTGGGACGCAGACTCGCCGGGTGGGAAGCTCACCATCCGAAACTGCCGCGTTGAATCCACGGACATACCCACCACTCATACCGACGGGATCCGCGTGGGCAGCAATAGCGAGATCGTTATTGAAAACGGCGAGATCAGGCTGCCGCATTTGAGAGGCATTCGCGTCGGCGGCAATGGGAGCATCGCCATCCGGGATTCCGATCTGCACACCTACGGTATTTTCATGGACGAAACCGTGCAATCACCGAATGATGCAAAGACGCTGAAAAAGCTGGAGATCACGGACAGCATCGTGTTGACGGGCGATATCATCGGCGCACGTGGAGAATATTCTTCCGTTGAAGAGATCGTGATCCGCGGCAGCAGCATCCGCCTGAACGATGAGTACACCTATAATCGCTGCACGATTGGCGGCGGCGAAAAGGCTTCCTTTGGCAGCATCGACATTCAGGACAGCCAAATCGATAGTAGGTCTTCAGTCAACGCGGTTATCGGCAACGGTACACAATCCCAATCCTATGGTGAGAGCCGTATCCGCATTGCGAACAGCCAGGTGTCCGTTCGCAATGAATTGTTCGGCCCCGCCATCGGCGCGGCGTATGGCTCAAGTGGAGGCCAGATAAATATTCTTATTGAAAACAGCACCGTGACCGCAAAGGGCGGCAATTTGAGGTCTGGTACCGACTATATTCCCGGCATCGGGAAAAACTCGTCTGGCAGAGCTTCAGAGATTGGAAAGATTCAAATTCTGAACAGCACGGTGGAATCCTTCCGGCTTGAGGAAAAGGACGGCACAAACTATGTCTATGACAAGCTGCACACAAAGGAGCTGCCCGGTATTCCGGCGGAAAACATCACCATCTGCGGCAGCACCGTCAACGGAAAGACCATTGACCATAGCCCTGACGAGTACGGCAAATGCGCGCTCTGCGACAAGTATGATCTTGGATACTGCTATGAGCATGGGCTTTTGACGCTCGAGGGGCTGACGGACTGCGCCCATGACGGCAGCGAAAAGAAGCTGACGGGGCTTTCCCATCAGACGGGCGAGAACAAAACGAAGCAGCTTACGGAGAACACGGACTACACCGCCATCTATTCCAACAACGTCCATCCCTACACCCTCACACCGGGCGACGAGGGCTTTGACAGCAAAAAGGCTCCCAAGGTGACGCTGTACGGCACGGGAAACTACTGCGGCAAGGCGGAGCACTACTTCACCATCAGCACAGAGGCCCCCGCAGCCGAGCACACCGTCACCGTGAGAACGGATGGAAACGGAACGGCTTCCGCATCTTATGCAAAAGCCGCGGCCGGCACGGAGATCACCCTGACCGCTACGCCCAACGAGGGCTACCACTTCAAGGAGTGGGAGGTCATGAGCGGCGGCGTGACCATCAAGGACGATAAGTTCACTATGCCGAGTGCCAACGTGGAGGTTAAAGCCATCTTCGAGAAAGATGCACCTCCCGCGCCCACCGAATTTACCATCACCGTGAGAACGGACGGGAACGGAACGGCTTCCGCATCTCATGCAAAAGCCGTGGCCGGCACGGAAATCACCCTGACCGCCACGCCCAACGAGGGCTACCGCTTCAAGGAGTGGCAAGTCATCAGCGGCGGCGTGACCATCAAGGACGACAAGTTCCTCATGCCGAACGACAACGTGGAGGTCAAGGCTATCTTCGAGGAGGACGCACCTCCCGTGCCCACCGATCCCGCAAAGCCCAACATCAGCGTAACGGGAACATATACCTATAACGGCTCTGTGCATACCGCGACCGTGAACGGCTATGATCTCGCTACTATGGACATCTCCGGCAACACCGGCACGGACGCGGGCGATTACACCGTTAGCGTCACATCCAAGACCGGCAAATGGGTGGACGGCAGCACCGATGCCGTGACCGCAGCGTGGAGCATCGGCAAAGCCACGCGGGAAGCTCCTGACGGCTTGATCGGTGTCGCGCCCATCACCGTGGGCGGCAGCGACGGCAAAATCAGCGGCGTGACTGATAAGATGGAATACCGTATGGCAGGCGAAAGAAGCTATACGGCGTGCAGCGGCACGGAGATTGATAACTTGTCCGCTGGCAATTACTTCGTCCGCTATGCGGAGGATAACAACCACTTTGCCAGCACCGATGCGGAAGTCACTGTGGGTGAGGGTACGCCGCTTGCGGATTGCACAATCACCTTCAGCGGCAACGGCGGCAGCGGCAGCATGGGTCCCGTGATCGTCAAGGCAGAGACAAATTACATCCTGCCCGTCTGCGGCTTCACCGCTCCCACCGATCAGGAGTTCAAGGCTTGGGAGATTAGCGGCACGGAGTACAAGGTAGGCGATACCTATACCGTGAGCGGGGACACAGAGATCAAGGCGCTGTGGGAAAACAGCGTTATTACCCCCACCACCTACACCGTCACCGTCAGCAATGACGGAAACGGCACCGGCACCGCAACTCCTTCCACCGCTGCGACCGGCACGGAGATCACCCTGACCGCCATGCCCAAAGAGGGCTACCACTTCAAGGAGTGGCAAGTCATCAGCGGCGGCGTGACCATCAAGAACAACAAGTTCCTCATGCCGAACGACAACGTGGAGGTCAAGGCCATCTTCGAAAAGGACGCGCCTGCACCCACCGAGTACACGATCACCTATGATCTGGCCGGCGGCACTGCGGAGGGCAATCCCGACACCTACACCATCGAGACGAGGACTTTCACCCTCAAGAATCCTACCAAATCCGGCTATACCTTCACCGGCTGGAGCGGCACGGGGCTTGACGGCGAGAACAATATGACCGTCACCATCCCAACGGGCAGCACTGGCAACCGAACCTATACGGCACACTGGCGTTATAATGGCAGCGGCCATTCTTACAGCTATTACACCATCAAGGCAACTGCCGGGGCTGGCGGCTCCATTTCTCCCTCCGGCAATGTCAGCGTCCGTGAGGGCCGGGATCAGACCTTCACCATCACCCCGGATAAGGGCTATGCTGTCGCCAACGTCAAGATCGACGGCAAGAGCATCGGCGCGGTGAAGTCCTACACCTTTGAGAATGTCAGCAGAACCCATACCATCGAGGTCATCTTTATGAAAGCCAACGGCAACCCCCAGACCGGCGTGTTTGTGGATGTAGCCACCGGCAGCTATTATGAGGATGCTGTGGATTGGGCAGTGGAGAACGGCATTACCAAGGGAACCGATGATACCCATTTCTCCCCGGACGGCATCTGCACCCGTGCGCAGGCCGTGACCTTCCTGTGGCGCACCGCTGGAAGCCCCGCCTCTAAAACCAGCACCATGCCCTTCACCGACGTTCCTGTGGGCAGCTACTACTACGACGCTGTGCTGTGGGCAGTAGAAAACGGCATCACCAAGGGCACCAGCGACACCACGTTCAGCCCCAACATGACCTGCTCCCGTGCCCAGATCGTCACATTCCTGTGGCGTTCTGAGAAGTCCCCGACAGCGGGTACAGCCAATCCCTTTGCTGATGTGAAGTCCACCGCCTACTATGCTGATGCGGTATTGTGGGCGGTCAAGGAGAACATCACCAAGGGAACCACCAGCACGACATTCAGCCCCAATGCGGATTGCACCAGAGCGCAGATCGTGACCTTCCTCTGGCGCTGCAAGAAGTGACCGGCTGACATACGGCTAAACATCAAAGCCGCTGGCATGACCCCATAAGCGAACATCGGACAGCGCAGCGGACGGGCATCTCGCCCTGAAGCTGCGCTGTTCTCTTTTCGCTACAAGAAACAAATCAATGACATTTTGAGCTGCGCCGCTATCCCAGCGCGGCAAGGAGACAGCATTATGAAAAGAATCACAAGAATCATTCGTCCGATCATCTGCATGGCCGTCCTTCTCTTTGCCATGACCACGGCAGTCATGGGCTGCTATCAGAAAGGGACGGAGCCTATCGACATTCCCGACAGAACGCCTTCCGGCACATCTGCGTCTCAGCCATCAGCGACTCCCGCGGGCGAAGTTATCCCCTCGGTGGACAGGCAGGCAGAGTTGGCGGAAGCCAGAGCGAAGAATCCCGACACCGTGGCATGGCTGTATATCCCCGGTGCGGAGGTAGACGATCCCGTGATGCAGGCGGAGGACAACGGCTATTACCTGAAGCTGGATGAAAACGGTGAGTATGCCATGTGGGGCTGCTATTATGCCCATTGTGAAAACGAAATCGGCGGCAGGGATAAGCTGGACAAAAACACCACTGTTTTCGGTCACTCCGCCAGCAACTGCGACCCGGACGGTGTGCGGTTCACCAAGCTCTACCGTTATATGGACGCAGACTTTGTAAAGGAGCATCCGTATATCTATCTCTCTGTGGATGGCGAGGACATGATTTTCCAGATCACCGCGCTATTCGTCACGGATATTGGCTTTGACTATATTGCGCCTGATCCCACGGGAGATGATCTGACCAGCTTCTTTGAGACGATTGCGCGGAAAAACTGGCTTGACTTTGATGGCGTGACCTTCTCCGAGGAAGATACCGTTCTGACCCTCTCCACCTGCTGCCGGAAGTATGACAAGGCCAACAGCGGCAATCAGCGGCTGGTGGTCATGGCAAAGCTGCTGCCGGAGGGGGCAACCGCGCAGGAGTTCAGCGTATCCCTTGTGGATAGTCCTGAAATGCCCTAAAAGAAATCAGAATACGACGATAACAGGACACCCATCCTTGCGGTACTGAAAAGCAGCGTATGGTATAGGGAAAACGGCGGCTGCTCTGTACGGGGCGGCCGTTGTTTTTGCTGTCCCAACATTTTTCAGATGAAAGGGACCTATGCGTATGACAGGAGAGCACAGGAGGTGCCGCTAATGCTGCGGCAACAAGCCGCGCCGGGAGCATAGCCGGACGATACCCGGACACCGTAGGATACCTATGCCCTCCGACAGCCGCCGACAATTTCCATACTGAACCGCACCGAAGCGCCCATGCAGGCTTTTATGCCTGTGTGGGCGCTTTTTGTCGTTCCCGTCACTTTTTCGCCGTGGGCTGCCGCTCCCCGCCGCCCTTCGTTCAGACCTTTTTACCCACTCGGATCTGAACGGAGGAACAAAATGTTTAATAGAAAAAGCATCTATGCGCTGAATAAGAAAGACCCCAATGCCATCGTTTATATGGACGCCAATGAAGTCATCGTCCGCCTGACCCGCGAGGACTTTGCCAGCGAGAAAGAATTTCTGAAATGGAAAGCCCTGTCGGACGAGGACTATCACGCCTCCGAAAAGGAAGCTCACGTCTATGCCAATCACACGCTTGCGTTGGATGAGCTATCCGAGGAAGCGGCCTCCATTCCTGCCGTGGATGTCTGCATGGAGCAGGCGCATGACCGGGCAGAGGCAATCCACCGCAGCGTCAGAAAGGTCACGCAGATTCGGAAGCACCTGACGGATACGCAGTTCCGCAGGGTGTGGATGTATTTCGTGGATGGGATGACGGTTGATGAGATTGGCGCAGCCGAGGGTGTCAGCCATCAGAATATTTCCAAGAGCATCGGCGCGGCGATGAAGAAAATGAAAAAACTTTTCCCTGATTGCTGAAAACAGGGTGCAAAAGTGGCCCAAAATCGGCGATAGGTGAAGGGACATTCTCCACGAAGCCTTTCACCGAACGTTGAAAACTGAATAGACCATGATGCAGGCACAAAACCCGCGTGATAGCGGCATAAGGTGCGCCGCCACGACGATGGCTTCAAGGAGGTGATTCCGGAAAAGCCATCCGAGCGATCTACGCAGCCTTAGACCCGATTCGGCAAATCGGGCGCGATGACAGCGCGGCGGATAATGAAACTTGCTCACGCCCTCCCACAGACTTGAGGGGGAACCCTGCGGTATGCGCCAGCTCTTTGAGGCAGCGGTATCGTGGAGTTATGACAGCCCTGCCAAGGGCGGCCTGCATCATGCCCACTATCCGGGGCGCGTGGCAAATAGGATGGATCTTCTCAAATGGACAAGCAGAGCGGCTGCGCCGGTATTCGCCATTATGTTATGTGGCTCCAATTCTGCCCGCGCAGCCGCCTCTCAAAGTCAGATACCATGCGCTGATGGCCTTTCCCGTCAGCGCATTCATGTGACCTTGAGGAAACCCACCAAACCGAGAAAGGAGATCGCCATGATGCAGCCGACACCAAACGAAACCCAAATCCACACGGATGAACTGGTGGACATCCGGGAAGTATCCGTAGACAAAAATCTTCCCAAGGAAGAACGCATTGCCGCCTTTATTCGCCAGATCAAAAATCCTTACCGCTTCCGCTGCGGCGATTTCGTGGTAAACGCCTGCTTCGCCGGGAACGGTGTTACGTTGGAGGAATGTCTGCAAGGCATTTTGCGCTGAGCGACATCCTCGCTTTTTTCCGCAGAGAGTGCTATGATCGGTGTGGAAAAGGATGAAAACCTAATAGCCAGATAACCACTCTTTTCATGCGGGAGCAGTCCGGGAGAAAGGAGTGCTTTTTCATGCCTAAATTCAAAGCCACCGCTTATATCCGCCTGTCCTACACCGACGATCATTCCAGCGAGAGTGACAGCGTTTCCAATCAGCGCAAGCTCATTGAAAACTTTGTGGAGCACAACCCGGATATTGAGGTCGTTTCCGAAAAGATCGACGATGGATACAGCGGCATCATCTTCGACCGTCCCGCATTCAAGGAAATGATGCAGGATGTCACCGATGGAAATATCAACTGCGTCATTGTAAAAGACCTCTCCCGGCTGGGGCGCGAGTACATTGAAACCGGCCGGTATCTGCGCCGGGTATTTCCGGCCTATGGGGTGCGCTTCATCGCCATCACCGACAGCATCGACACCGCCCACGACAGCGGCGATGATCTGGCCGTATCGGTCAAGAACATTATGAACGAAGCCTACTGCCGGGACATTTCCATCAAGACCCGTTCTTCTCTGGACGTGAAGCGGCGCAACGGCGATTTCGTCGGCGCGTTCCCGGTGTACGGCTACATGAAAGCCGAGGACAACAAGAATTTGCTCGTCCCTGACCCCTACGCCGCCCGCGTTGTCTGCGACATCTTCCGTATGCGGCTGGAGGGCGCAAGCGCCTCTAAGATCGCATCAGAGCTGAACCAGCTGGGCATTCTCTCTCCGCTGGCATACAAGAAGAACAACGGCCTGCCCTACGCGAAAAAGGGATACACAGACAAGGCTGACTGCAAATGGTCGGCAACCACCATCATCCGCATCTTGCAGGACGAAACCTATACCGGAACGCTGGTGCAGGGCAAACAGGGTACGCCGCATTACAAGATCAAGCAGATGGAGCAGCGCCCCGCCTCCGAGTGGGTGCGCGTCCCGGATGCCCATAAAGCGCTGATTGCCCGTCAGGATTTTGAGCTGGTGCAGCGCATTAAGGGACTGGATACCCGCACTTCTCCCAACGAGGATACGGTGTACCTGTTCTCCGGTATTCTGATCTGCGGGTGCTGCGGAAGCCGCATGACCCGCAAGACCAACCGTGCAAACGGCAAGGAGTACCACTACTATTATTGTCCTACCGGCAAGAAAAAGGGCTGCGCCCATCCGGTCATGCTGAAAGAAAGCAGCCTGATCGACTGTGTGCGGGACAGCCTGAAAGCCTATATCGGCAATATTGCTTCTCTGGAGGCGCTGCTGACCGGCATTGACCAGACCAGCATCAATCAGGCGCTTGCCAAGGAATACAGCGACCACATCACCGACAACGAGCGCCGGTTGGAGCAGGTGCTGGAGTTCAAGGCACGGCTTTATGAGAGTCTTGTGGGGGGTATGCTTACCAAGGAAGAATACGCTTCCTATAAGGCAAAGTACACCAAGCAGGCCGAGGACATCCGCGAGAGCGTCCGCGTTCTCAAGGAAAAACTCACGGAGGTGCTGGAAAACCGGAGTGAGCGCAACCGCTGGATTTCACAGTTTACGCAGTTCTCCACGCTGGAAACCTTAGACCGCAGGGCGCTCATTCACATGGTACAGAGCATCCGCGTCCGTGGGAAGAAGGAGCTGGATATTACCTTTACCCATGAGGACGAATACAAAAAGGCGTTGCAGCTTCTGGCGCTGGCAGCGCAGCAGAAAGATTACGAACAGAGAAAGGTGGGCTGAGCATGGCAAGGAAAAGCAGAAAAGAAACGGCTGCGGTGGCCGTGCAGGAGGCTGACGCCGCTTGCCGCGCCGCGATCTATGTCCGCCTTTCGGTGGAGGATACCCACACGCACAGCGTATCCATTGAAACCCAGCAGATGATTATTGCCCGCTATCTGGAGCAGTACCCGGAGATCAGCGTGTACGATACCTACATTGACAACGGCGCGACCGGGACAAACTTCCACCGTCCGGGCTTTCAGCAGATGCTCTCAGATATTGAGGCTGGTCACGTCAACTGCGTCATTGTGAAAGACCTCTCCCGTTTGGGGCGGAACACCATCGACACCGGCTACTACATCGAACAGTATTTCCGCATCCGTAATATCCGCTTTATTGCGGTCAATGAAAACTTCGACACCGCCGCCCCAGAGGATGCCCATTCCGGTATCATCATTCCGCTGCGGAACATGATAAACGAAGCCTACGCTTTGGACATCGGGCGCAAGATCAGGGCGCAGCAGCGGCAGGCCATGAAGGACGGCAAGTTCATCGGTGCGCGTACTCCCTACGGCTATCTGAAAGCCGAGGACGATTGCCACCAGCTTATCATCGACCCCGTTGCCGCCGTCGTGGTGCAGCGGATGTTTCGTTGGGCTTCCGAGGGCGCTGGCCTGAATACCATCGCCGTGCGGCTGAACGAGGCTGGCATCCTCACCCCCAGCCACTACAAGAAGATGCAGGGAAAGATCACCCACGAAAATTTGCTCGGCAGCGGCAAGTGGCAGACCCGAACGGTCGGCGTCATTCTCCGCTCCGAGGTCTACACCGGAGATCTCGTTCAGGGGCAGACCAAAACCGTGGATCACCGGCAGGTCAAGGCTGATGCCGAGGAATGGACGGTGGTGCGGGACACCCATGAGGCCATCATCAGCCGGGAACAGTTCGCGGCGGTGCAGGAAATTCTCAATCAGACCGCCAGCCGCGCCAAGGCGCGGGAGATCAACGCATACACACCGAATTTGCTCAAAGGCAAGGTGTTCTGCGCCCATTGCGGCGGCAGCCTGCACCGGCAGAGAAACATCCGTAAGAAGTCCGACGATGTGTACTTCTACCATTGTCTGAGCAGGAGCCGAATCAGCAAGGATGCCTGCCCCGGCGTGACCATCCGCGAGGATGCGTTGCTGGATATGTTGGCAGATATGCTTCAGGACGCGCTTGATACGGCGCTGGGGCAATACACCCTCTCCCTTGCAGAACTGCCCCGGCAGGCCGCTGACCGCGCTGAGCTGCGGGAGAAGATCACCAGCCGCAAACAGGAAATCCAGCGGCTTCGCGGTATCGTGCGGAGCCTGTATGAAAACCTTGTTCAAGGCGTTCTCACCAAGGATGAATATTTCGACTACAAGGAAAAGTACGAAAGCCGCATTGCCGATCTTGCCGTGGAAATGGAACAGTTGGAGGACGGTCTGCGGACAATGGATGCCCAAACCAAGCAGCACCGGGCGCTGAAACAGGATGCTGCACAGATCAAGACCGACCGTGCGCTGACCGGTGCGCTCATTGAGCGGCTGATCGACCGCATTGAGGTATCCCACAATAAGCAGATCACGGTGCGCTATCGCTTCCAGAGCGAGTTTGAAACCTATGCGGAGGTGCTGGAACAATGCAGAAATATGTGATTGCCCTCTACATACGCCTCTCCATTGAGGACTACAAGTACGACAGTCTGAGTATTGAAAATCAGAGCCTTGTCCTCCATGAGTACGCAGCTTCCATGCCGGAAGCTCTGAACGCGGAGATCATGGAGTTCATCGACAACGGATATAGCGGTACAAATTTTGAGCGTCCGCAGGTGCAGAAGCTCATTGAGCTGGTGCGGGCCAATCAGATCGACTGCATCATCGTCAAGGATTTTTCCCGCTTCGGGCGAAACAGCATTGAAACCGGCTACTTTATCGAGCGCGTGTTCCCACTGTTCCATACCCGCTTCATTTCCATCAGCGACGATTTCGACAGCAGCAAATTCAAGGGCGACACCGGCGGCATGGACGTGGCGTTCAAGTATCTCATCAGCGAGTATTACAGCCGCGATATGTCCATCAAAACCAAGAGCGCCAAGTACGCCAAGATGCAGCGCGGCGAGTATCAGAGCAAGATTTGTCCCTACGGCTACCGCAAAAGCGCCGATGGCAGAATGGAGCCTGACCCGGAGGCCGCTGCCGTTGTGCAGCTCATCTTCCAGCTTGCCGCCGAGGGCATCAACGCCACCGCCATCACACGGGAGCTGTTCCGCAGAAGCATCCCTACCCCCGGCCAGTACAAAGCGGCGCACGGCAATCATACCCACGATATTTCCCGCTGCCACGGGATTTGGAGTGCATCCACCATTCTCCGCATTTTGGAGGACGAACGCTACACCGGCGTGTATGTGATCGGCAAGCGGGCGGTTCTCGAAGTAGGCGGCACCAGAAGCCGCCTGAAGGACAGAGAATCGTGGTACATCATCCCCGACCATCACCCGGCCATCATAGAGAAAGCCGTGTTTGATACCGTGCAGGCCAGCCAGCTCCGCTTTTCCCAGCCCAACAAAAAGAAGCGGGACTACCCGCTGAAAGGCAAAGCCTTCTGTGGCTGCTGCGGTCATGCGCTGTCCCGCACCATGCAGAAAACCTCGTATTATTACTGCCGCCATTCCGAGGCGGACGTAGAAAGCCGCTGCCACAAGATGCGTCTGAACGCCGCAGAGCTGGAACAAGCGGTATTCCTGACGCTGAAAAAGCAGATGGAAGCCGCCGCACCGTTTGCCCCGGACGGTTCGCTCCGGGTGGATGCCTCCGTACCGGAACGCGCCGAATATGAGCAGCAGATCGAGACGCTGCAAGACGGCAAGCGCACACTTTACGAACACTATCTTATGGGCGAGATTGACCTTAACACCTACAAGGCGGAAAAGGCCGCGTGTAACGAGCTGCTGCTGAAAACAAAAAACGCCTATGCCGCAGTATTGGCACAGGCGAAACAGAAGCAGGACGAACAGGCACGGCAGGACAGCCGCAAGGAAGCGTCCAAGGCGATTTTCGATGCGGACACGCTGACCACCGAGCTGGCCGAGCTGTTGATCGACCGGGTGCTGGTATATCCCGATAAGCGCATCGAGATCGCATACAAAATCCAGGACATTTTTGATTGAGGTGGCAGTCATGAAAATCGCTTTCTATTGCAGAGTGGACGGACAGGGCTTTGGCTTTGTCCTCCCCGATGAAGCTGACAAGCTCCGCGAGTTTTTCGCCGAGCATCAGGATAAGCCTGCGCTTGAAAAGCCATCGAGCGCAAGCTAAAAATTTTTGTCGTGTGCTTGACATACGGGTGACGCAGGTCGTGGAACCGGATGTGGGGCAGCCCCGCCTCCTTCAGCAGCTCCTTCATCCAGTAGTAGGCGGCGCTGGGACGCACCGGCTTCTCCGGGGCCAGCGGCTCCGGGAAGATCCACTGGCTGACCGCGTGCTTCTTCCGCTCTTTCAGCCGTTGGACGGTACTGGGCGGCAGCCGGATGATCCGCCGGCCCCGGCTGGTCTTGGTCTCGCCGATTTCCAACTCGCCCCGCTTGGGCGCGTTCACCGACCGGAGGATCTTCAGCGTCCCGGCGCTCTCGTCGAAGTCCTGCCACATGAGCCCGCAGATCTCACCTCGCCGCAGTCCGGTGGTCAGCTCCGTGTAGAAGAAGTCCCGCCAGACCTCGCTGGCGTCCACCGCTTTCAGGAAGGCGTCCATCTGCGCCCGGTCCAGGATCTGCTTGGGTTTGCTGCAGGCTTTGGGCACGGAGGCGCCGTCCGTGGGATTGCAGGGGATGATGTGGTCCCGCTCCGCGTCTTTGAGACAGCGGTGGAGCATGGCGTGGATGCGGCGCACCATGGTGTCGGACAGCTCGTGTCCGAACTCCGGGTGGTCGTGGACGCGGCCCTCCCGTTTGAGCCTGGTGTACAGCCGCTGGATGTCCGGCCGCGTGACCCGGGAGACGATCTTGCCGCCCAGGTACGGCTTGATGTAGCAGCGGATATACTGCTCGTAGCTGCGCAGGGTGTTGGGCCGCAGGGTGAGGGAACCGTACTCCGCCATCCAGCGGTCCAGATACTCGCCCAGCGTCATGCGGCTGTCCTCGGTGAGCTGCGCGTCCTGATAGACCTCCATGTCCCGGTGGAGTTTGGCCAGCAGTTCCTTCTGCGTCTTGGCCAGCACGTACCGGAAGATGGGCGCGCCGTTTTGCTTGTGGCCCACCACGATGCGTCCCTCCCAGCGGCCGTCCTCCCGTTTGCGGACCATGCCGTCGCCTGCCGGACGCCGTCTGCTCATACCGATTCACCTCCTGTCTGCGCGGCGCCGGGCCCGGCGCCTTTTCTTTGATATAGCGACGCATCTTTACTGCGTTTCCCGCTCCAGCCGACGCAGGGCGCGCTCCTCCTCGTCGTCCTCGAAGCAGTAGGGCGTCAGTTCTCCGGCGATCCCCAGCGCCAGCTGGAACCCTGCGGTGAAGGACGCCAGGGAGATCTCCTCCCGCAGTTCGATGGCCAGGTCCGCCAGCTTCAGCAGCGATTCCCGGTCCTGCCGGTCCAGCTTTTCCCGCAGCGCCAGACGCAGCGTCTCCGCCTCCCGGCGGATCTCCGGGTACGCCGGTTCCCGGAAGAACCGCTGGTGCAGTGCTTTCATGTAGTCGTTCATGTGTGCCGCCTCCTTTTCAGCAACACACAATACCAGCTCGCGCGCGGAATAGCCAGAGGGACGCGGCGGAGTTAAGAGAAAGTTATCATTTGCTTTTACGTGAGATCGTCGTCCTCCGCGTCGTCGTCCGCGAAGAAGCGCGCGCTGTCATCCGCCGTGAGACCGTCCCGCTCCCGGCGGGCGCTCTGCAGGAACGTGGGCGCGCGTCCCAGGCGCTTGACCTCCCGGGCGCAGTCCGCCTGGATGGAGCGCACCTCGCTGTCGGGCACCTGCGCCATCCGCGCCAGGATGCGCGTCATGGTGGCCACCTCCACCGACAGCTTGTACTGTCCCGTGCCCAGCGCGCGGCTCAGCGTCTCGAACCGCTCCATGGGCACCTGGCTCTTTCCGCCCATCGCGGAGAGCTCCCGGGAGATCAGATGGGAGCAGTAGAACTCGATGGCCTGCTCCGCGAAGTCGTTGCGGGAGCCGACGCCGGCCCGCCGCAGGTTGTCGTCGCACAGTTTCAGGTGCCGCGGCGTCACCGCGAGCCCTGATTTCACTCGTTTTTCCAACATTTTCGGTCCTCCTTCCGGTACCAGTTCTGACCACCCTGGAAACGGCCCGCAATCCGCTGCCGTCTCCCGATCCGTTCAAAGGAGGAGCACCCTGTTTGGTACCAAACCGTCAAAACCGCCGCTGTGGGTGGTACCACCGGCCCGCGTTGCGGGTCCGGCGTGTTCGGGGCGGAAGGGTACCCTTTAGGTGTACGCCCCTTTATCTTGTCCCAATTTCGGCCGGGGAAAAGGCCCCAAAAGGGCCGGATCCCGAGGGGGAGAGGGGGAGCGCGGAAAGCGGTCCCCCTGCCCCCACAGCCGCTTCACACGCCCTCGTGCCCCGTTTCAGGTGCCGGGATGGGGGAGGCCAGGTCGGGCGCACACAGGGCCTCACAGCGCGTTTCCCGTCCGCTGTCTCCGGGAGCGTAGCGCCGCCGCTGCAGGCTGCGGAACTCCCGGAGATCATGGACCACGCCCTCCCGCAGCATCTGGTTGTACAGCAGCAGATCCCAGGCGGCGCGCCGGTAGCATCTGCGCACCGCTTCGTAGCTGCTGCGGGCGAGTGACTTCTGTTCCTCCGTGAGATCGCCGCGGGACGGGTCTGCCAGGAACAGCGTCAGCGCATCCTCCGGCATGGGCGTTCCGTGGAGCGCCCGCCACCGGATCTGGATGTACCGCCTGGCGGACAGGAAGCACTCCAGAGACAGATTGGGATCCTGCTCCAGGACCTCATCCATCAGTTCCGTGAAGAGACTCATGCGACAGGACCTCCTTTCCGGGCGGACGCGGCCAGGCGCTCTTTTACCTTCTGCCGTTCCACGGCGGCGTCCAGCGCCGCCAGGCGCTGCCGGTCACGCAGTTCCACCGCGTTTTGCACCGGCAGGATCGTGTAGCGCAGACAGCCGTTGCGCTCCATTCCGTCCGCGCCCACCACCACGGTGCGGTTGGTGGCGATGAGTCCGGCCGCCTCCAGCTCCAGCACGTACTTGCGCACGGTGTTGTTGCTGGCGCCGATGGCATATCCAATGGCCTTGTAGCTGAGTGTGCACTGATAGGTCTTCCGGTTTTCCCGATAGAGCAGGAAGGCGTAGACGGCGATGGCCGCGCTTCCCAGGTTCAGATAGAAGACCTCATCCGGCAGCGAGAAATATTTTTCTCTGCCGACCACCGGGACCAGGTCCGGTGTGACGAGCCCCTGCCGCGTCAGCACATCCAGGATGCGCCTGACGGCGCCGGGTTTCAGACCCAGGGTGCCGGTCAGTTCCGTCACCGACGCCCTGCCAGGCAGTTCCCGGTGATGCCGGTAGTGGAGATAGGCCAGCACGGAGAAGTCCGGGTACTTGAGATGGTGCTTCCAGATCCGGTTGGGGAGCGGGAAGCGGAAGACGCTGGGGTCGCGCCGGTAGGGGATGTATGCCATCAGCCGCCGCCCCCTTTCGTATGGGCGTTCACCCATTGGATGAACTGCTCCCGGGGCACCACCATGCGGCTGCCCACCCGCAGCGTGGGGAAGTCGGCCTCGTGCATCAGTTCATACCCGCTGGCGACCGACACCCCCAGCACCTGCGCCACCGTCCTCGCGTTGAGAAACAGCGGCAGGTCGTCGTAGCTTTTGTGGATCGATTCTTTCATGTGTACCTCCGATTTCTTTGTTCAGAGAAAAGATTTTCTTGCGTTTCGGAGGTCTCTCTGTTAGACTGAACATAGATCAAGCTGTGTTTTCCGAAACGCGGCGGGCCGTTGAACTGTTGCAGCAGTTCAGCGGTCTTTTTTATTACCTGTTGTGTTCGGCCATGCACCATACCTGTTCCTGCCCTGCTGCCTTGGTTGACACACACGGCGTTTTCTTCCACCTTGGCATGCTCGGCTGCTTCTCCAGCGGCAGCGTCCCGGCAGTACTTCTCCGGTGGGTATCGACTCTGGTGATGGGTATTCAATTTTCAAGGTACATCGTTGGGAACGCAATGGAGTTTCCCATTGACAGAAGCAATCCGCAATGTTAGACTAATTTTAAGAAAAAATTGACAGCTTTTGTAAGAACATCATAACATCCCCGAATATCGCTGTCAAGACTATTAGAAAAATAATTTACAATCAGACTAATTTGGAGAGACCAATATGTGGTACGCAAAAATGTATTTCTACGGAAAGCTAGAGCGCTTTGAGTATGATGCTGCCGGAGTACAGGGAGCGCCATCGGTTTACCGAGATTATCCGTTTTTAGAAAGCCTTCTAACCTTTCAGGAGATGGATTGCAGTGAACTCACGCCGTCGATTCAACGAATTGCGGATCTCTGGGAAAAATTAGTTGCAGAGGATGACCGACAGGCCGGCACAGATGCCATGGTGGAATTGGGAAAGTTGAAGGTCCGCCATATCTATCTGGAACTTCTGTATGTGCGTTGGTATGAGCGCTTTACCAGGATGGGGATCTACAAGGACCGCGGAAGCGAAGAGGATCAGAAGATGCTGGAGGAACTGCGGCAGCTTCCGGACCAGCTCCCGTTGTACCAAAAGCAGGTACAGCGGTTTTTTGATTTGGTTCTGGATGTGGACAGCGCGGGAAGAGATCCGCAGAAGCAGGCATCTACAAAATACTTTTACGATATTCCCGAGGATAGTACTCTGTTTCGCTTTCATCCCATTCCCCTTAACTTCGAGTCAGTGGAGGCAGGGTGGTGTTCGCCGGTTTTGTACTCCTCCAGCATTTTGGATATGATCGACTATTCTCTGCGCAGCTGCGTGGAGAGAGACATTACGGTACGCCGTTGCAAGAATTGCGGTCGCTACTTCCCGCAGACCGGACGGGTCAGCGCGGAGTACTGTGAGCGACCGGTGCCTGAGGGACAGCAGACTTGCCGCGAGGCAGGGGCCTTTCAGCAGTGGACGAAGAAGCAATCTGATGATCCGGTATTCAAAGCGTATCGTAAGGAGTACAAGAGACGTTTTGCCTGGATTAAGTCCGGTCGTATTTCTGACACGGATTTCTACGCCTGGAGCGAACAGGCCAGAGAGATGAAAAAGAAATGTGACCGAGATATGATTTCCCTGGAGGAATTTGTGGAGTGGCTGAAGCACTCCTGATTGAAAAGGGTCTGGCCATCATAGCGGCCAGACCCTTTTCTTTGATATAGCGATGCAGTTGCAGTTCTCTTACAGACTTCCGTCTCCCTTGTTGCCTCCGAATTCGCAGCCGTACTGATGGCCCCTCCCGTAATACCAGCGGCCATAGCGATACCCGTAGTGAGGCGGGCAGTTGGCGCAGTCGCCGTCGCAGTGCCCGCTGTGCTTCTTTCTGCCCCGGCCGGCCAGCGCGGAACCCGCCGCGAGGGCGGCCAGCGCGGTGAAAAGACCCACCTTCTTCTTTTTCGGGAGGATGTACCGGACCTGTTCCGGCTGATCATGGGCGGCAGGCTCGTCATCGAACACGTCGATCTTCGCCCACCGGGAGATCTTCCGGAAGGAATCGTCGTCGATCATCATGTAGATCTCTTCCAGCTGCTCCCGGTCAAAGGGCACGTCCGTCTGCTCCGCGATTTTGCCCAGGACAGACTCCTCCACCGTGCCCGCCATCTCCAGCACCTGCTCCGGCGCAAAGCGGACGCCGGCGGCCAGCGCCTTCTCCAGAAACTTCGCGGCAAAGGCCTCGTCCTGGAAGGCCAGCTCCTGCGCCACTTCCCACACCTCGTCCGCCGGTCCGTAATCGGACAGGCGGTAGGTGTAGTTCTTCTGTGTGCCGGGCGACCAGTCGTAGAAGCCCTCGTAATAATCTTCCCAGGTCATCTGTTTCATGTCGGCCACCTCGCGGCGGTATCCTCAAGGCTCTGTCTCATAGGGCCAGGTGTTGATGCCGCCGAATTCGTAGATGTTGGTGTAGCCCAGGTCCGCCAGCGCGGAGGAGGCGGTCTTGCTGCGGTTTCCGCTGCGGCAGTAGACCAGCACCGTGGCGTCCTTCTCGGGGATCACCCCGGCGGCGGTTTCCTCATTGATCGTGCCCACCGGCAGCAGCACGGCGCCGGGAATGTGGCCGCCGTCGTACTCGTCCTGCTCCCGCACGTCCAGGATGATGACCTCCTGGTTGTCCATCATCTCCTTGGCCTCTTCCTGGGAGATCTGCCGGTAGGCGCCGTCGGCGGCATTCCTGCCGCATCCGGCCAGCAGCAGGAGGGAGAGCAGCAGGGGGATCATTCGTTTCATCCGAGTTCCTCCAGAAGCCCGGCGGCAAAGGCTTTGTGGCCCTGCTCCGTGAAGTGTACGCCGTCATAGGCAAGAGGGATGTCCCATTTTCCGGCGTCGGCAAAGCGGATGTCCAGCCGCTCCGCCAGAGCCTGGCAAAGCCGGGCAAAGGCGCGGGAGGCGTCGATGAGCTGCGGACTGGGGACCCATTCGCCCAGGGTCACCGGCGGCGGTGCGATCAGCAGGATCCTGCTTCGATCCAGGGAGATGCCGGAGAGGAACCGCTCCAGCCTCCCGGCGGCCTGCTCCGGGCCCCGGCCCTGGAGCAGATCGTTGGTCCCCAGCATGACGATCAGCAGATCCGTGCCGGCGGGGAAGGCGGGGGCGGAGGAGGGAATCTCCCGGCCGTTCTGCCCCAGGTTGGAGACCGTCCAGCCGGTTTCCGCAGCCAGGATGTCCACCCACCGGCAGTCCGCGTCATACCGCCCGCCGAAATAACCCCGCGGGTCGTAGCCGTAGGTGTTGGAGTCGCCGAAGCAGATGACGTTCATCGCCCTTTTTCCTTTCTTTGCATGTTGGAGTTTTCCCACATCATCAAGGGGAGCCACCGTTGTTACTTGAGAGATCTCAATTTTGTTAGAATTACTTCGTCAGCTGGGCAGAATGCAAATTGGTCGATCTCGTCCACCGTGATCCAGCGGATGTCATTGTGCTCCAGCTTCTGAGGGGTACCTTCCCGGATAGTGGCATGGAACAGCGTCAGATGTACCGTCAGATCGGGGTATTGGTGGACCACATCCATGAATACCTCGCCTACATCCAGCGTGACGGCAAGTTCCTCCCGACACTCCCTGATCAGCGCCTGCTCCTTGGTTTCGCGTGGCTCTACCTTGCCGCCCACAAATTCCCACAGCAGCCCCCTGGCCTTATGAGCTGGACGCTGGCAGATCATAAACTTGTCCTGATCCCAGATCAGTGCTGCAACGACTTCGGTCATCTGCTTTCACCTGTTCTGTATTTTATACACATAGGGTTTTATAAACTTTATCCATTCTCTTTTATTCTTTGGTAGTACTGTTCAAGTTTTTCGTCACAAATTTGCTCGATTTTTTGCTTCCTTTCCCAGGTTAGTTTTTTCCAGACGGATTCATCCACCTGGATTATACCTAAGGTTTTGGTATGATGTAGCATCTGCATATTTTCAAATCGTTTAAAAGGATTAGAGAGAATATTATACAAAGCTTCCTTATCCGTATAATGATCTTTCGCGAAAATACTATTTCTTTTTTCAACTGTGAGACCGGCTAAACGGCGTTCCTCGTAAAACGAACGAAAATAAGATACAATGTCATCTAAATTGACACGACCTTTAGCATCGGCAGATTTTAGAATAGCTTTAATAAGAACAGGTTTATAAGAATGATCCATTATCATTTTCTGCATCATATCCATAAATAGTTCATATCGGTTCCCCTCTGTGATAACTGTCCAACCAAAGCGTTCTGCAAATTCTTCTACACGTTCTTTCCTATAATACTTAAACTGCTTATTCCCCGAAAGGTTAACAATCAAGTCAGGAATGATTTTCCCTCGCTTAATATACTCTTCAACAGTTTGCGTTTTCTGGACGCTAAGATGCCTAATCAGCTCTTGCTGACTATACATATCCTTTGCTTCCTCCTGCCAGTTGAAGATGTCCACCAGTTCGTAATCCAGGGCGTCCACCGGCCAGTCGATGAGGGCATCCGGGCGCTCACCCTTGTCATAAAGCCCCTGTTCGGCGGCCTTTTGCCCCTTGGTGCCCAGCACCAGCGCACCGGGCTTGTATTCCTTCAGCCGGAACAGCCGGTGCATGGAGTAGGGCATGTTGTACTGGCTGGCATTGTCCACGAAGTCAAACACCATCAGGCTCTCCTTGCCGGGAGACAGCCGCATGCCGCGGCCCAGCTGCTGGGTATAGAGCACCTTGGACATGGTGGGCCGGGCCATGAACAGCACTTCCGTGGCCGGACAGTCCCAGCCCTCGTTGAGCAGGTCACAGGCGCACAGCACCTTGGTCTCGCCCTTTTCAAACCGGGCCAGCACCTCCCGGCGGTCGCTGGCCTTGATCTCACCGGACACGGCCTCAGCGGACACGCCGGCGTCGTGGAGCCGCCCGGCGATCTCCTGGGCGTGCTTGACGGAGGCGCAGAAGATGACGGTCCGCTTGTCCTTCACATACTGGAGCCAGGTGTCCACGATCAGCTGGTTCCGCTCCGGCACATAGATTTTGCTCTCCAGATCTCGGATGTTGTACTGGACGCTGTTGAACCGCACCTTGGTCAGGTCGATGTTGGTGTGGATGCGGATGCACCGCACCGGCACCAGTTCGCCGATCTCCACGGCGGTCTGGATGTCCAGCTTGTGGGCGGTGTTCTTGAAAATATCCAGGATGTTCTTGTCGTCGGCCCGCTCCGGCGTGGCGGTCAGGCCCAGGGTAAATTCCGGCGTAAAGTAGGACAGGACCTTCTGGTATGTATCGGCGGAGGCGTGGTGGGCCTCGTCCACGATGATGTAGCCGAAGTCATCCGGCTTGAACCGTTCCAGGTTCAGCGCCACACTCTGGATGCTGCCGCAGACCACGAAGGCGTTGCCCTGCTTCATGCTCTCCACATAGCGGCCCACCGTGGCCCTGGGCCACAGCTCCCGGAAGGTCTTGGTGGCTTGATCCACCAATTCCACCGTGTGGGCCAGGAACAGCGTGCGCTTGCCGAACCGCTTGGCATCCATGACGGCGGTCACTGTCTTGCCGGTGCCGGTGGCGTGGTAGAGCAGGGCAATGGTCTCGAAGTTGCAGCGCATCTCCTCCAGCGCTGCCAGAGCCTGTTTCTGGTGTTCCTTCAGTTCCAGTTTGGAACCGTCCAGGGACTTGCCCCGCTGGGTGGGGAGGTAGTCCTCAATCTCCCTGAAGCTGGGGTGCTGGCCCAGGAATACCCGCAACTCGTCCTTCACGGTCTCCGGCTGCTGCTGCATCTGCCGCACCGCCCAGCGGTACACGTCCCAGCCCAGGTAGATCATGCTGTTCTGCTTGAGCAGGTCGTCGTAAAATTTGTTCTGGGAGACCAGCTTCGGGTTGTGGGAGGCCTCGTCGTCGATCTCAATGGCCACCTTCCGCCCGCCGTTTTCGATCAGGAAGTCGGCAAACCGGCTGTTCTGGTAGATGTCGGAGAAGGGGTACTGGGAGTAGAGATAGCCGGCTTTCTCGGCACCAAAGGTGTCGGAGAACAGTTCAATGAACAGATCCTCGGCACTGCTGCCGGAGGCGGAGCGATAGGTAGGCATGGAGGTCACCTCACTTTTTTTCAATTCCGCCAAGCGCCCACAAGAGAAAATCCAGTTTTTTCGCTATGGACATGGATCGACTTGGAATAATCTGATCAAATGCGGCAAGCGGCTCTGCCATTTCAGCGGATGCTTCCAAACACTGATAAACGAAAGAAATCTGTTTTAAGATTTCTTCGTCTTGCTGGATTTTCAGTTCAATATCTGGCTCATAAGTGCGATGGATTTGCAGCGCCTGATCTACTTGGCTATCATAGATCGGGCGGCTGGGGTCAATCGTATGCAACATCTTTGAAATAAAGGAAAACTCATGCCGCCCGTCTACTTGGGAAAGATTCCTCGCAACATCTACGAAAGACAACTCTGCGTCATTTTTGATGGCCTCAAATAGCGCGAAAAAACTATCACGATACTGTTGTGACACGAAGCGCATCCGGTAATACCCAGCAAACTTTCTCCTGTATTCGAAGTCACGAGCAATATTTCTTAGATGCAAATTGTCCTGTAGCCAATAGTATGTATTTAACATTTGAGGGGGGATCTTCTTGATAATGTCCTTCTGGTTATTTAGAATTTTAAGAGCGAGATCGTGATAGTCAGAAGATGAGTGAACCTCTTTCAAAAGAACCTTTTTCTCAAATCCGCCCAGTTTGGTGGCTTTCTCTGTCCGCATTCGTTCTAGATCTTCCATCGTCCAGCCGCGGGCTTTCACGACCGCCTGCATGACTTCCAGAAGGTCGGCCAGTTCCTCCAGAGATTTGCTCTCCTGGTATTCAGCAAGTTCCTCGTTCAGCTTCTGATCCAGAAGATACAGATAGTCCTCATCAGAAAGCGTTTCGCAGACGCAGGTTTTCCCATCGGCTTCGATGATCTCCGGAATGCGGTCGCGGACGAGTTTATGATAGATTTTCGTAGGCATCTTTTAGCCTCCTTAAAATCTCTTCATCCGCCGGACAGAACGCAAATTGGTCAATCTCGTCCACCGTGATCCAGCGGATATCATTGTGCTCCAGCTTCTGAGGGGCCTTTTCAGATGTAAAAATGCAAAGGCAGTCTTACCGAGGGTTTCACTATATCAGTATGATAGAAATGTTTTGTATTACTTAGCCAAATTTGACTGAGCAGAAGAAACCATCATTGCATATTCGTCTTTGACTTGCTTTGGCCCTAGAATCTGGATTTTTCCACCAAATCCAAAAACCCAACCATAAAAAGTGGGACTGGCTGATACTTCTATCTTTAAACGAAATGAGGTCATGTCGTATGCAAGGACGGTCACATCTTCACCAAAGCGATCTATGATTACTTTCATAAGGGAATTATCGCATTTTAAATTAACAACGACTGTCTTCCCATCGTACATCGAAAAAACTTCCTTTGTGTATTTCGCCAAATCAAAACTGTTTGGAACAGGATCGGAAGCAATATTTAGTATTTTAGGTGTAGTCGCAATTCTATCAACGCGAAAGGAAACCACTTTGTTATGCTTATTAGAAAAGCCTACAACATAATAAAAATCTCCATTCCAAACGAGATGATAAGGACTGATACTATATATTTCTCCGTTGTTTTTTAGCACTTTTTTCTTCAGGCCCGTGTACTCGTAATATTGAAAAGAAATCTTTTGTGAGAGATTAATTGCTTCATTGATTGCATCAACAATGTAATAGATTTGCTCGTTTCCCGGTTTGATCCGATTTGCCGTATACATATTACGCTTAAGTGATTCTGCTTTATATTCGCTGGTAAGCTCCTTGATTTTGGAAATAAGTATTTCACTTTTCTCTGCTGTTATGAACTTTGATGCCTCAACAGCGTCAATTAGCAACTTGAGCTCTGGTTCCTCAAACTTTCGCTTTCCAATATAATACTTCGTTTGCGAGGATGTGATTGTAACAATATCCAAGCCGTATACTTGAAGAACAGAGATATCTTTCGGCACAGTAGTACGATGAACAGATATTCCATACAGTTCTTCAAGTTTTTGAATAATTTGACTGGTAGCCAAGGGATGATCCTCATCAGAAAACCTAGTAAGGATATCCATTAGATATAGTATCCGAATTTTTGCGCTATTCTCCATAGCATCCTCCTTACCGGCCACAGCATATGCTGTGGCCGGTGGTTTTTGATTAACGAGCTAAAAGTAGTTTTTTAAATGTTTGTTTTTCACTTTCTGATAGCTTGTCATACATCGCCAGCAGTCCATCTACTCGACAGCTATGCAATTGCGATTCAACAAGTTCTCTTGTCCTATTCAATCTTTCGATAATGGGTGCTTGGAGGTATATTGGATGAGATGCGGTTTTATCAAGCCAATTTTGACACTCTATGGCTGACATGCTCTTATAACTACGTTCTGCTTCCTCAATGTATCGTTTTACCCAAATAGCTTGTTTTTGAATCAAATCCGCCTGTAATGCAGTTGCTCCATGTTTAATTGCCTTTAAGCACCTGTGCTGCATGTGATTTAACGAATAGATGAATTGATTCAAATTATCGAGATTTTGTGGTAGCGTCTCAATTTGATGAATCGCATCGTCTATGTCAGATTGCACTTTGAGGAGAGTTTGTTCAGAATCCGGGCCAAGTTGCATCTGCATCAGCATTGAAATTTTTGAAATACTCTGGCGAAGCTGTATAACAGTTTCAGCTGTGGAAGCGTTATCAATTGCAGCCGTATATTCGTTCAACAGTTCCGCTTTCTTTTGACACAATTCGTTTTTGGCATTCTTTATACGTTTATTTAGCGGGGCAATAATATCAGTTGGCAATTCATTAGTTTTACTGAAGAACTCGACCCATCCATTTAGCTTAGCTTCCATTTCTTCGCAATCTGCAAGTTTGAAGAGATTTTTGCTCTGGGTAAGATCTCTTTCGCATTCAACAAGGGAGCTTTCATATTTTTGCTTTGCTCGGAGAGACTTTTCAATTTCGGTTAAACGATTCTCAGTTGCATCTGCATAATCCTCATATTTGTTTGCTCTTAAAATCTCCGCTGCATGCCTATATCTTTTCTGGTTTTCAGAAAGTTCCTCAAATTTAAAATCTAGCGCGCTCAACATAGGAAGATATAATTTGGGAAGCATTTGCTCTACAATGGCTTTCAATTTAAGTACATCGTTTTTTTGCTTTTCAGTATAAACATATTCCAGTCCATCCTCGATAGGATCAGAAATCCTAGGGATTAAATCGAATATTTTAACGAAAGAAAGAATTCTAAATTGTTTCTTAAGATCTTCAATATGATTTTGAGCTTTACGAAGTTGGTCAGTAAAATTTCTTTCCAACCGTATTCCTGCATCTAAATATGTAATAGCTTGCCCAATTTTATATTGATTTGATTCTGTTTCTCCTTCTTGTGCTACAAGCATAGTAAGACTATTTTTCAAGTTTGCACAATTAGAGATATCCGTATTGGACATTATTTTCTCACACAATTCAGCCACAAGATCTATGCCTGCATTTGCATTCTTTTGAATGTTGATCTTCTTGAATTCTGGAACCTTTAATTTCCCCTTATCTGTACTCCAGTGCTTTGGCATTAGTCTTTCCGTGCCGTAAAAATAGAAATACCGATTCTCTTGGAATGCAATGAAATATGATACCAACAATGAAATGGAGTTTTCATTCATTCCATATGGAGCCTGTACAAATTTGTAAAATAGCTGATACACAGAGTGGCGTTCTCCATCATCAAGAGCACTAACGACATTAGAAATAATTTCTGCAATGATTGGATTTCCAGGCTCAATAAGTTGGCATCGATTGTCATATACTTTCCATGAAAAAGGAGCCGATATAGACAATACTGAATTTACACGGTTCTTATCTTTTGAAGAAAGCGCATTATATCCTTGTTGATTCATCAAAAGTCGGTTGTACAAGTAACAACAAACCTGTGTAAGTGTTGTTTTTGCCTGAGTTTTTGATTTGTTTTCGAATCCATCAAAAACAAATGGAACTGCTCTCGTATAGAGTAGGTCAAACTTTTTCGAGCATAATGCATTAATACGTACGGCATAATTTTCTAGCCCATTTACTCCAATCATGTGCCGCTGCGAAACACAACTTGTGAACTTTCGGCAAAGTTTAGTATTCTGTGCACGCAACTGATTAGAAATATGTTTTTGGAATCTCTCTTTATCTGCAGTGGAAAATCTCTGCAATGATTTTTTTACAATCAATGCTGTAAGCATTTCCTTATCGTGATCATCCAAAAATAAAATAATAATCGGATAATTTCTTAGATTAAGATCACAATAAAGCCGACTTAAACGGTTAACCTCTGAAGTAATGTCCTCTGAGCAATAGGCATAAATCAGCAAGCCCCTTGCTTTTTCACCATCACAATTTTCCGTGATATTCCGAATTTCATTTCGTAGATAGCTTTCACTAATTTCGCTGCAGTCAATGAGACGCTTGTTAAACATCCACTCTGTTGATGAAATATGGTGATCCTGCGCAAATGCTGTTTCTACAGGAGTATCTAATGCCATGAGCTTTAGTGCAGACTCGTCGATATCATCAATGGACGCTTTTACTCCTATACGGTATCTTGTGAAGATCCGTTTAAATTCATTGAATCCATTCGCTTCTGCAATCAAGTCATAAGTTTTTGCATGGTCATCAAATGCAACAACGCCATGCATTTCTTCGAGCGACTTCAGTGCACTTTGTACTTCATCCTCTTTACAATTAGAGCACAGTTGAATTGCTTTTAATGCGTCAGTCTTATCGTGAAATGCCATCCTGCCTATATTGACAACCAGAACGGATTTTAGAACTATCTTTTCGAGCTCTGAAAGCTTATCGCCAACCTTTACGAGGATGTCTCGATAAAGCATACAGTACTGACTTGACACCAAACCCTTTTCTTCCGAGTTGAGCATTTCCCCAAAAATACCTGAATCAACGATTTGATATGGATAAACATATGGCAAAAATGTGCCATCTATTTCTGCTTCAGATACTGTATCAAACATTTCTGACACATATGCCAGTGTTGACCGTTGCTGCATCCATTGATGCGAACTGGATAAAAGCCAAACCGTAATGGGATGTAGTGGATAACATCCATTTAAGATCACGTTTTTATAGAGTTCGTCAGTTATCCAGACGCTCTTTTTAGTTGATGTGCGATCCCACCTTGAAAGGGCATTTTTGCTCTTCAGGTGATAGTTTTCATACCTAACTATCGACTCGCCAACCACTCTATTAAACGCTGGATTTGATTTTTTCAGAATATTAGCAAGGATTGTTTCAAAGTTTGACGATAGGAATAGATTTTTACTTGCCGTCTGATATCGAGCAATATATCGAGTGATGTTCGACGTTTTTTCAATTCTAGCAAGATACGCTTCCAACTCGCTTTGAATGAATCCAACAAATATAATATTTCCGTTTGCTAACTGAGCTGCTTCGAATATTTGCTGAAGAGATGCTTCGCCTGCAATTGCTGGATTTGCAGCTGTATATTCAATGTATCGACCGAACTCGTCGAATAGCAGGAGCACCTTATTGAATGGCTTCCCATTTCCGCACAACTCCTCTTGAAGGGTTAGCAAAATATCCCCTGCAGATAACCCTCGATCCCATGTAATATTGTCCCCGTTCACTTCCCTGTAAACATCGTTGATAGCGGTAAGTGCTCGGCTATCATTTTCGACTCGAGATACTAAGTAATCCTTCAAAGCTTGCCCACTGATGTTTAGGCCGACTTCAAGAGCATATTTTTCAAACTGGCTTTGATATATAGCAAAAGTCCGATCAACAAAATGACGAGCAACATCATAAGATTTTGTGAGTTTTTTTAGCAGTTCATCGCTAATACCATTTTGCGCAAGTGATAGCCTTGCACAGCGCAAAATCTCGGAGTCCAAATTAAAATTGTTCATACCGTTAAGAACAATGACAAGGTTCTTTTTCACATTGTTCTGTCTGATATAAGTACCAATCTCTTCATCAGCAGATGATATATTGGACGCTATAGATTCTGCGAGCTCACCTGTACCAGAAAACAACGCCCCAAGACATACTGCAAGATGCGATTTGCCAGTACCGTATCCAGCAATGGTCATTACAAAATTATTACCAGGGTTGGAAGAGTAGAGCTTGTGTGCAATTGTTTGAGCAAAGGAGGCAGTATCCATTAGACGATGTTCTCCAGCTTTAACATCTGAAGCAGATACACCGTAGTATTTAGGCCCATGGAAAACATAGCTTTCTGCAACAAGTTTTACTTTTGTCGCATCGTAAAACCATTCAGTTTGAACGGCTCCGTTGAAGAACGTTTCCTTACTAAAACTAACTAAATCTTTAACCTTCATACTGCCTCCTAAATCTTACAGCAAACGGCTATACAACAGAGGAATTACGCTTTCCACATTGGCAGTTCGAATAATCGTTGCTGGATATAATTGTCGGTTTACCATGAGCAAACCTTCGTCGCTTAACGAATCAATCACATAGTTGCATTCATCCTCATTAAAGCCAAACAGCTTTCCGAAGCCGATGCCGTTTTTTAACTCAAAGTCAGTAATTTCTCGCTTATCTTGGTATAAGCAATCCCAACTATCAAACAGCGCAAAAGCATATACATATGTTAAATCCATCTTTTCACTCTGTTCGACGAAGGAAATTGAATTATCCCATTCAATAATTCCTAAATGAGAAAAGATTCCGTCCGTGTAACTACCTCTAACGACAGAGAATACTTTTTTGTTCAAATTTGATACAGAAATTCCGCACCAAGTGTTGGCTAAAGTGAATAACCGGTCTTGGCTAAGAGACTCTCCAACGCCTGGATGTGCCTCGTGTATTAAATACGACCACTGCGGGACACCGATGGTTTTTCTGGTCATACAATAATGACAGATCCACAGTGTGAGGTCTTCGTGCAGGTACGGATCCTGCACGAAGACTTCCTCACCTAAAGGCGTTAACGACAAAGTGTAAACACCCTTGTCGCATGTGAAGTCAATTAGGCCCATGAAACAAGCATATTTAATGTGAGGCTCTACTTTCCCTTTTTGCTCGCCAGTAGGAATTCCACTAATACCGCTGATTTCATATTTTGTGCCAGAATAGTTCTCTGATGCTAATTTGAGTATTTTTGAGATATAAGGGGCCTCTGGCTTAAAAGTTTCATGAAACTCCAGGGAAAATTTGTTAGTCATGGTTCAACCTCTCCTGAAAACTTGTAACCTTCACAATCTTTGGCTCATACTTAGCCCATTTCCCATTTCTAACCATGTTTCCGCAAGTGACACATTCGCCTTTCTTTAAAGCTTTAAGTTTAGGCGCCCATTCTTTTGCATTCTGAGCGTCGATGTCAATGTTTTTGGCAACAGTCATTACACCATCATCGGGAGGGCAGAAATAGAGTTTTTGACCTGCTTGCTGGAGCCGCTGAATTTCGTCATCTGAAAGTTGCGGTTTCATAAACTGTGTTGCATACCATGCAGAAATGCCAAACTTTCGTCCTTCTGTTAGGAACTTAGCACTCGGAGATTCAGCATCATGACTAAGGTTCTGCGCCTCATCAAGCACAATTACGAAAGGATGTTCCTCATTTCCATTTTGCACGCAATAATTCCAGATATCCCACAGCAACAACTCTGTTAAAAGCAACTGCGTGGGGCGGTCAAAACCATCAAGCTGCATGACATAGACCATTCCATTACTGTCTCTAATTGATCCCCAGTTAAAATCTTCATCCTCAGCAAAAGGTTCCAAATCAAGGAATGGCTGGATTTTACTCAAAACAGTCTCAGCCTGCTTTGCGCTTACATCATTCAACTCATCCTCAAGATAAGCAAACGACATTGCATCCTTGTGATGCTGGAGGCCGTTCTTGATTGCCTTGTAGAGGGCACTCTTCTGTTGTCCTCCGAATCCATATACTGTAGCAAATACGTTTGAAATTCTTGTTGCAACAGAAACATCCTTTTCAAGGCCTTCAGATCCGCCAACCTTTACGATTTGACGAGCGAACGGATTGACAGGAATCTTATCTAGATAAACAACCCGTTGCTGTACTTTGTCACCAAGTTCTTGGATAAACAAGGGATCAAGTTTATCCGGAGTGAAACCACTGGTATAGTCAAATACTACTCCTGACACGCCAGAACGGACCATTTCCAACAAAAGTGTTTGGATACAATAAGTTTTACCACAGCCAGAGTTACCGTTAATAAGCAGATGACGATTGTTGAGGCTTTTGTTGCCGAACTCCCAATAGTACTTTTCCTTGGTCCTCAAATCCTCACCGATGAGAAACCTTACATCAGATAACAGAGGTTTTGGTGACTGCGCTGATGTATCGGCCTTGAAGATAACGGGATCGGCTTCAGTCGCAGAGCTGTCATTGTCATCACCAACCTTGTTGTTGGGGAAGGTATCTGAATCAGCACTTTTTAGAATTTCCTTGTATGCTGCGATTGCGGCTTCAAAGGATCGATTATTGAGGAGAGATTCAGCAACTTCCGCAAAGTTATATCCTATCTCGGTTAGATGAAAAGATCCTTTTTCGCTGTTCATTAATAATCCATGCCTTCTAAAGAGCGTAATGATTGCATCGAGAACAGTTTCCCACCTACGATTCCCATTCTCATAGGTGAGCTTCTGGTCGTCCAGTGAAATATCAAAAGTAGAACTAAACCATTGTAAAGATTCTTTCCGCGTATGAACTTTCCTGTCGTTTAGATAGTTCAAGAAGGGAAGATATGCTTTATCTGCACTGGGAATGCTTTCACCCGTAGCAACTGTTATAGTTGGGGACACAACCTCCGCTTGAATATCCTCTTCGATATCATCTTCATCTGGCTCATCCTCTACTTCGGGGTAGATAATTTCATTGAGGGTAAAAACGGAGGTACGTTCTTCGGGTGGAAGAAGCATTTTCTGAATATACATCTGTCCGCAACTGTGACAAATCATTTCATCCAGAGTAATACCGGCCTCAGATAGTTCAGCAGAAAGGGTTGATTCAATTTCCCATTCATCAGGTATCTGAGAATTGGAGTCCAACCAAAATGCGAAAATATCTCCACTCCATTCGATTTGATATTTACCACTTAAAATACCGTAAATTTTATTACGGATGGTCATATACTCATCAGAAGTATTGTCTAGATTAAGTGGAGAAAAAATAATTGCGCGGTATAATTGATTTAACCAATACCGATGCATGATGCTCTCATTATTGGGGTTCCAATTTGTACTCATTGTACGAAGGCCTTTTTCTAACTGAGCTTGTGCCTTTACAATGTGATTATCATTTTGGAATCCCATCTTACACTCAATGATTTTAATGTGAATATCCAGATTCTGTGCGGGATCTAGATTGTGAGCAGTTTTAGGAATTTCAATAAGCATAAAGTCGGGGCGTGTATTATCCTTGCTAAGTTCGTCGTCTTCGGCAAACCAATGCCTATAGGAATCGAGACTTACAAGTGCCCTGACAGCAAAATTATCATTGATTTTTGTAAGTCCAAGCATTTGCATGGTGAGAATATACGCAAGAAAACTATGGATCTCGTAGTCATAGGGATTTAGTGCTTTAAGAATACGGCTGCCGTCCATGTACTGCGACAGCTCATCCACACAATATTCAGATGCCTTTTTCAGTCGATCTTCATCCCAATTCGAGAACTTTTCTTTTATGCGTTTCTGAAGCATGTGCTTAATATCAGCAAGAATATCCTTTCTTGCGGAAACAGTCACATTCAGTTCGCCGTAATTCCCCTCACCAGTAGTGAAGCCGATAATCCTACTTTTTGTGTTTTCAAGCATTTTCCTGTCAATCGCTGGATCAACACATACAACCCATTTACACGCATTGTGAGAAATCTCAATAATGTGATTTTGAATATCAGTAAGTTCAAGTGTTCTGAAGGTACGATATATACCCTCCTGACTATGCGGATTTGCGACAATAAAGTTTGCTTGAGTCTGTTCCTTAGCAGCAAGGAATTGAAACTGAGAGATACTTACTTTGCGAGACATTCCATGTGTTGCAGATATTGTGTCTGGCGTAAAGGTCATAGGGAATTTAGCTTGATCCTTATCAATGATTTCATCACCAGTTTGGTCAAACCATACATCCGCAGCTTTGAGAATATCATAATTGAAACACAGGTCACAGTTTTCCAATACCTGTTCGAGTGTTTCTGTATCGGATTTGTCCGTAATTGTAATATTGCGGAGGAATGTATTTACAGTTACCCTACGCTCTTCATCAAAATAACTATCTAGCCACTTTTTTAAATAAGTTGCAGAATTTTTTTTGCTGTTCAAGCAAACAATTCTTAGGTTTATCGTAGCGGGTGTATCATCATTCTCTAACTGCTTTGCAATAGAATGAATAGCTGCAACAATATGTTGCATGTTAGAGGGGGCAATGAATGCGACATTGAGCCCGTCCACTCTTGCAGGGAAGGTTCGGATATAATCCATTACATTACGCACAACGATTCCAGAGACTGGTGTTGCATGGAGCATTGCAGCTGCATCCTCATCGTCTGTTACAATGGCACTGCCGAAGGCATTTCCAGAAATCAGATCACTGGAAGGGTCCGAACCAAAATAAACCCCATAATACTCCCACATATTCTTACATGTGAGGTTCGTAGAGGAACGTTTAATTACAAAATCTGCACCCTGGGTGATGGAGGACAGTTGAACTAGGCTTTTGAGTTTAGCAATGATTCTCTCCTGCCGAATATTGCTTTCCATTTTTGACGTTGCAAGTTCAGCAAAACCATCGCGAAGGAAAAGCTGCTGTGCGTCAATCTTTTCAAGCATAACAGGATGATATGCAGGGAACAAAACTTCGCCCATATCACATTTTTCAACCACATCTTCATTTGATGCAATTGTAAAACAATTAAGCAATAAAATAATTTTTTCCTTTTGGGCATCTGTGAAATTGACATAGTTGGAATGAATATATTGCATTAAATCAGTATATGTTTTTACAACTATGCGCAAAGAATCCAGTGCTGAGTACATTCCGTGGTCTGTAAGCGTGATAGCAAAGTTCTTAAAATCGCTACACAGCGTATCGAAGATCACTCTGGCTTTATCACCAGAAAAGTACTTATAAACCTCTCTGACATGTTCTTGTTGCAGCACTTCATCGTCCATTTGATTCAGTTGCGCGTAGAACTCGTCTTCACTTTCGCACCGCAAATAATCCTGGATGTTCTTGCACCAAACCAATGTTGGCAGAGTATAAATATCGCCCTGCCGGAATAGAACATCACCAAGATAGGAAAAAGCGTTTAACCAAGGGGCATATGGCGAAAATGCCCACTTGAATTCGAAACTGTGTGCCTTGTCATCATTTGATGCCTTTACAGTAAAATGAATTTTGCAAGGATCGCCCCATTTTCCAGTGCTATGAACTCGATCAATCACATATTTATGATTAGTAAAATCAAAGGGATCAATTTCGTCTTCGTAAGAGAAATTTACTTGCCTGTCTTCATACACAAGATTACAACTATCAAAAAAGGTTAAAATACCACCAAGAAAGTTGCATATATTCCTGAATGCTTCTTCTTTTTGCTCATCAATGCAGTCAGACAGAGAAATCCTATCCACCCGAACGCGAAAATGCGTAGGATATGAGCCATAGGCAATATGAAAGCGATTTGCGATATCCAAGAAAATCTGAGAATACGCATCCATTGGCGCTCCAGTTACTACTGGAGCTTTTTCAGAAGTTTTTGCCGGCAATTTTGTTCCAATAATTTGGTCAATGATCGCATAATCAACAGCAAGTAGTTTTGCACGGTTTGCTTTTAAATCCATTCCACACACAAAATTGATGACGCATTCCTCAAAGTCATTATAATTTGGGAAAAGTGGCGTATCCGATGGGAAAGGTGCAGTACAATTGATATCCTTATCGGTGGCAAACTTTGCAAATTTCTCTTTAAGTTTTTTCAAAGCATACGCAGACGGTATATCATCCGCTCGATTAATAAACCCAATAGCACTTGTGATTATTTTCGCGGAAGAAAGCCTTCCGCTGCTGAGATTATTCACCTTTGGAACATATTTTGTAGAGACTATACTGGGTACGTCCCAAACTACATTAAGTGTTTCGCAAATATAGCTGATCAGTTCCTGGCACGATGCAAATTGCATATCATGCAAGCCATCAACAAATTCACTGAGTTTGAAAATGTTGATATTTATACTGCTAAAAAGAGCACGGTAGAGCGTATGAATCGCCTTATGAGATTCATCATTATCGAACGAGTTCTCGGCAAAAACATCTGTAAACCAATTGCTATAATTTGCGTTTAGAAGTGCAATAATTTCTCGAGGTGAAATAACAAAGGTTGTATCCTTCAAACTACCTGCGTCATCGGGTGCTGCCTCAGTTCCCATTAATAGAATAAGGGAGGTCTGATTTGCGGGCATATTGGGAGATTCGTTTCTCCATTTTGTAATTGCTTGCTCAAAATCCACGAAACTATTTTGCGCGTAGCCAGCTGGATGGTTTTCATCATAAATGGTATTAGTGCCCTTATGAAGATACATAAGAGCCTGCGCCCAATTTGCATTTTCAGCGTCTACAAACTGAGTGTATTTTTCGAGCGTTAGCTTTGCAACAAAGTTAGAGACTTTAGCACTTTCTCGAAGCGCCTCACATACCGATTTATATATAATCGGGTTATCAAAGCTTTCCAAGCGAACCATATTTATTTCGCCTGATTTGATCTGGTGGAGGATCTGGTTTGTTATTACTGTAATCAACTGTCTCATTTAGCGGAATCCTCCGTTTCATAAGGATTTTCTACGATAGCCGTGGCATCAGATAGATCGCGCAAAAAGCCACAGTCTTTTAGCTTTTGCGCAAAAGCCTCTAGGTTGGATTCGAGGAATGAATAATCACCCACATCCGCAACAGAACCTACTGTCATTTCCGCTTTATATTGTTCTGGCCCAATAACCATACCGAAATGAACATATAGCTGATGAACAAATTCATCTAATGTAATCATCTGCTTTGGAGGGATAATAGATAAGACCAAGAATTTTATGATATCTTCCGATAGAGAGAATCGCATTCCTTTGCCAGTGTTCGGGATAATAACCCCAATCATTTTGCCAAGTTTTCTGAATAAACGGTAGGAATCATTTGCGGCATCCCGAATAAGAGCCTGATCGTCCTTTTTATCATCTAAAAGATGACGATATTCATCAAGCCCGTGATAGAGATAGGTGCTGATCACTTCTTCATTATGCTTAAATGCAGCAATAGCACGTTTTTTGGCCTCAATATTCTCGTGACCAGCACAGTTGACATCGATTATCCAACAGTTACTTTCGCTATCAGTGGCAGCAGCAAGGTACATCATTCTCATTATTTGCAAGATAATTCCATTCGCAAGGGTTTCCATTTTTTCAAATGGATGAGACTTGCTGTTCAAGAAATTTTGCAATTCGCTAAGAGTTTGTTCATTTCTCTTGGAAAAAGATTCCGGTATTATACCCAACTTTTTTACCTCGGGCCCGATATCTTTGCTTGCTACATAATATTCTTCCCAATTCTTTTGCACAAAATTACAAAGATAAGAGAATTGAGGGAAGCTTGTGATCATGTCATTTAAGCGCGATTCAATTACGGTTTTATATTCTGGATACTCCGCAATAGCATTAAGAAGATGTAAATAGTAAACTTCTCCACCGCGACACATATAAGTATATTTGTGATAATCAAATTTTTCGTCGACATCTGGATCGTTCACATTAAACTGCAGTTTCTGGCGCCAACGCTTGATCCCCATTCCTTCAGGTAAAATTACTTCGGGGCAAATTGGCAATATATTCTGGTCTAACCATGAACGACTTTGATTAACGGCACTAAATCCTGTAAGCAAATTTTGAATAATAATTATGCTGTTTCTCTTTTTTGTCGCATTACCGCCGATCATTTGAGATTCAAGAATCTTTACACATTCCCTATAAGCTGCTTTGTCCACCTCAGCTTTACCATCAAGCTTGCTCTTAGGTAAGAAAATAAAACGTTTCAGACCAATTCTTAACTTTGGTAGATATCGAAACTGTCCGTCTGCTGCTTGCGAAATAGGAAACATTTCTGTTGTGGTGAAGGTAGGAGCGTCCGAAGGCTTATCCCCTCCGCGCTTTTCTGCTATTGCAACTTGGAGAAATTCGATAAGATATTCATACTTTGTTTGACTGGGCTGGATGCGATGCCCAAAGAGAATGCTCTGAAGAGGGTATTCTTTTTTTTCGATTTTCACATCTGGATACATTTTCACATCCAATCCCTCCTTACTGAATGCTCAATTTATTGTTTTCAAAGGCAAAGTGTTCAACTTCTTGTCCTTTTGCCGTATTAATAATTACTGTTAATTCGCAATCTTCTTCTGATTCTGGAGCGTCTTCTCCAAACTGCTCAAGTAAAAGAGCATCAAGTTGGGCTATTCCGTGGGTAAGCGCCGGGTTATTATTAGAAGAAATTGCGCCATCAATTAAGTTATTAAAATATGTAATCATTGGGAGCGAAAGCTTAAAATTTTTTTCTCCAAGTTTCAAGTATAAATCAAACTTATTATCTACATCTTCAAATTGATTTGTTACCCGTTCTTGAATCACTTTCAGATCGTATTTACTGACTTCTCCCAAAACAATCATAACGTTTTGAAATACATCATCTTCTCGACGTAGTGTAAGCGGCAAAACGGTTTTGCCTTCGGGCAAGTAACCTGTATTCTTAATATAAAGGGCGTCAAAAATCATTCCTTGCATATTCCTAAGCATGATGTTAGATTGTTTGCTCGAAATTAGTTTTCGATAATCAGCATAGGACTCACCAAAAATTTGATTCATTATACGATCTATATCTGCATCTGATTCACACAGGCTGAAAAGCAGGTAAAATCGCCTAATAGCTTCACGAAGTCTGAGTTCTTCCTCGTGTTTCTTTCTATCAAGAAGCTGTTCCTCGTCAGTGATCTGATAGTGCTTTCGATATCTTTGCGTAAGAGCGGTTAGCTCTTTCTGTATTTTGGGCATAAAGCAGGAATAGTCGTTGCTGACAAACAATGAATAATCCACATCAAGTGCAATTCTATCTAATTCGAGGTTTTGAAGCTGTTCGATGCCTTTAATTTGAGCTGTATCTGTCGCTTTTTTTAGACCATGATACCCAAAGAACAGATTTGCAAAGTTGTAAACAAAGAAAGGCTCTTTTAGCTGCCTGCTTTCTATGTCATTACAAGAGAGGTTGCCGGTCAATGCATAGCTAATTTGTCCTACCATTTGCCGAATCGTCATGCGCTTATCATTTTCATAGAGAAATCGGTAATAATTTTCTATGAATTGTGCTACGCGGTCAAATTGGGTGGTAACAAGATCGTAGTTATTTTTAATTGGGCAGCGATTAGCATACGAGCATGTTGTGCAGGGAGCCCACAGTTGAGGAACAAGTATCTTCTTTAAAACGCGCACTGCGAAAGGAACATTGTCTACCCGGGCTATATTCACAAGAACGAACTCATATCCCTCAATCTGGAGGCTCTCGTCCTCGTTAATATCCAGTTGAGTGAAAAGCCTCGACTGTAATTCCATACGGTCGTTATCAGAGAATTGTTCACCAGAACTCTCTTTTTTTGCCCGCATTAAAGCCTCAAACGCTTTTAACAACGGTCCAGTATTACTGATTAGTAGGCTGGTTTTTCCCCTTTTAGGTGCTGTTACTGCCGCTTTGAGTGCTTCTACTTGCTTTTCTGCGGCAATTTCACTCATGTCTTTGTAGTAGAGAAAATCATCATACTCTTTTTGAACAAACAAGCCTTCACGGTCTTGTAACCGTCCTAGGCTTTTCAAGACCTGGACCAAAATACTGGTTTTCCCGTCGCCAGCATGACCGGTAAGAATGAATGCCTTATGGTTCCCGGATTCAACACAATCAGTAATATAGGCGCCTAGTTTGCGGTCGACTTTTACAGAGTCATAGTAACTACTTTTAACTTGCGTTTCAGCGAGAGAACCAGTGGAGTTGCCACCGACATTGTTTGTCGAGTTCAAATAATTTATAAAGTCATTCATATTTGATCTCCCATAATATTTGTTATAGCGGCTATAAGTGCATCAATGTCAGCCTCTGTGTTAAAGTACCCTACACTCACTCTTACAGTACCGTGTGTATCAAGCGAGCCTATCAACTTATGAATGAACGGGGCACAATGGAAACCAGTCCGCACCGCAATATCAAAATCTTCGCTGAGGATTATACCTACTTCATTTGGTTCGTATCCTGGGATATTGAACGAAACAACACTGGTATGTTTTGCATCGCCAGATGGCAAATACATCGTTGCTCCAGCTTCAAGCAGTCCGCCTATCAGCTTTTGGGTAAGGCTGTTTTTCTTTTCTTCAATGCAGCCAATGCCCACTTTGTTTAGCCATTTCAGTGACTCATTCAAACTTGCGATAGCGATAATATTAGGACTACCTAATTCAAATCCGCCTGGATAATCATTAGCCATTTTAAGATTCAAAGAATCTGATCCCGTTCCTCCCGCAAGAACAGGTCGGAGTTTATAGTCTGTATTTGTAATAAAACCTCCAATTCCCCAAGATGAATATAAGTTCTTATGCCCGGCAAAAATGAGAAAGTCTGCAGCTGTTTCTTTTAAGCTAAGCGGAAGGATACCAACAGATTGGGAACCATCAACAATAACCACAGATGAGTATTCTTTTGCTTTTTCCGCAATGGTTTTGATAGGTATAATTGCCCCCGTTACATTACTAACATGATTCATAAAAACATAATCGGGAGGATTCATTGCAAAATCCTGTTCGAGAGAGGCCATATCGATAGATTGTGTTTGAGAATCAAATGGCAACAATCGAACTTTTACTCCATACCGATCGCTTATTGTATTCAGAGGACGCGCAATGGCATTGTGTTCAAAAGGAGTTATATAAACATTTTTATACGAATCCCATTCCAGACCATAGATTATTTCGTTCGCTGCAATCGTAGCAGATGGGGCAAAGACAACACACTCCGGACCTGCCGCTCCCACAAACGATGCCATAAGTACTCTAGTTTCATCTACAATCTGCATTGCTTCAGAGGCGACACTATACCCACCCCGGCCGACATTAACGGCAATAGTGCGTTGAACGGTATTTACTTTGTCATACACACATTCTGGCTTCGGAAATGTGGTGGCAGCGTTGTCTAGATAAATCATATTGCTACTCCTTAATGGATTATTTCTCCGATTAACTTCGCAAGAATTGCAAGCTGCTCATCGGGTTCAAGGGCATCGTTATATTCTTCAAAAATGGATTTCAAATTATTAAATGCTGTTTTGCCAAGGGGAGAAATGGCTTCTGCAGTAAATGTTTTTTCGACTTGAACACCATCTATAGTGATAAGTAGTCGCCCGTCATCTTGGTCATTGCCTTTAGATTCAACGTACTCGTTAATCCGCCCGATAGCGTCAGAGATATCTTTAATAAATGCAGCTGCAGAATTATCGTTCCAGTCCTCAATGGCGATAGCTGCAAAAATGGAAATAAGAGCATCTAGCAAGTCATCGTCATTATAAGAAGATATAGCTCCAGCTGTAGTGAGCAGTGCGTTTGCATTGGCATCGAAAACATGTGTTTTAGTTGCTTCCGGCAATTTCTTATACCAAGCAATCATTGCGCGAGAAAGCCCACCTTGATACCCAGGCATAAACATTGCAGTTAGTTTTTTGTTGAGCTCCGTTCTGTACATACGTAGATGTGCGTCGAGCAATTCCTTTGCACCTTTGATCACTGCAAAGCACTCGTTCAAGTCTTCATTAGCACTTAATTTGGAAAGCCATGTTTCAAATAACAACTCTTGTGAGTTGATTTCAAAGCGAAGCAGATCATTGCGGACAGTTTCAATACCAGTGTCCAGTGTTTTCTCTTCGCCATTGTCTAAATAGCACTTGAACTTTTTGGTGTATTCAGGAAGAGAGCGTGCCCAATTTTGCATGCTCTTCACAATTGAATAGACGCGATTAATGCTGGGTGTTCTGGCATCAAAATGCTTTTCGAAAAGTTGCTGAAGCTCATTCAGATACTTGTCTCGATCTTCCGTACCAGTTTCTATGAGAATCTCATAGTCTGCAGGACTGTCATTTAAACTGCTAAGAGCGTTTGCAGAAAGTTCAATTTCCTTTCCCTTGAAGTACAAAACAATGCTTTCTTTGTATTGGCGCATAGTGTAGGCGATATATAGGGGAATTATGCCTCTACGCATACCATAGGGGGCAGATGTCAGCATCTGATACAACACTTGAAAATTACATTTCTTTTTCTCGCTTCCTCTGATGAACTCATCGATTTTGCTAAGAACTTCATTCATTCCAGGATCATCAACAGTCGCTGCAATATCCAATCCGGTTTTCTTAAAGGCAGACTTATAGATACTTACCTCTGGGCCTGAACCTTCCATGCAAGGGATAAAGTGATCCTCTGCATGTTGTAAAACCCACGCAATTACCAGATCTCTTGCTTTGGTGTTTTGCGTATTCAGTTTCCTCTTGTTAACCATTTCATTGTTTACAACTGGGGTTCTGCAATAGCATTTACTGCAAATATCAGAAATTGCATGGTTTAATTCCACCTGGCGACTAATGTCCAGGCTACCATTGCAAGTCCAGTAAGTGCTGTATTCGCTGGAAGGAGAATACATTGTATAAACAGCGCCTTGAATGCGCTTTTGAATATCCTCACCGAATACTTCCAATTCCTCAATAAAATGAGGATCATCGCTGCACTCTAGTAGCTTTTTGACCGCTTCGTACTGCTTGAGGAGACCCTCATACACAAACGGGTGAGTTGTGGTACAGATTACAATCTGAGGAGTTGTAGTAAAACTATGGATTCGTCTAATCGCTTTCTCCCTTGCAGAGGGTTCTGGGCTTACAATATTAATGATTAGACCGTCGTATGGATTATCGCTAAGCAAAGAATATCCATTTTTACATTGAGCAAATGCGCTCGCGTCCATGTAAATAGTCTTAAAGCAACGGAGCATGCTGTACTTGTCATTGTACTCACGAGGCATGACATAACCGAGCTCACATGCACTGGATAGAGTTTCACAAACATTGATTCTGGACAAAGAAGTCTTCACATAGTTGTCCACACTACGCTGTACATCTACTCCGTTGGCAGTTAGAAGAACAAATTCAGACGAATCACGCTGTGATAGGATGTGCTTTCTTAACAACTCACTAGTACTTTTGTCAAAGTCCTTGTCATCCATGAGGAGCGCAGCTTTGATGTGAGCGGGAACCGGCTTGAGCCTTTCGTCACCAATTATGTTGAAGATAGCTATTGCCTTCAATATCCTAAGCTGAGCCTGATCGGACACTTGCCTAATAGCAGAATCCGTTTTTGCCCATATACTATGCACGGAGACATTAAAGACCTCTTTCTTAAAAAGTTCCTCGAAGTAGTCATAGATATAGTCTACAGTAATCCATTGAAGATTTTCGTGTTCTTTTTCAATAAAGTCTCTAAATGTATACTTATCCTGTTGTGCTAAAAACGTAAATAAAGTTCGCTCGTTTTGCCCGACCAACTCGCTCACGTGCAACAATGCGAAGGAACTCAAAGGAGACAAGGGGAAACACCCGTAAACCAACTTATCGGTGTATGCCTCAGATGATAAGTCCGAAAAAAGATTCGTCATAGAAGAACGGTCTGCTACATGCTTGAAGGCATCTGCGTGAGTAGCATAGAACTCTGCAAAAGGATCTTTCTTGATAATAGCGTTAGCGATAAGCTCATAACTTTGCTCAGAAGAAGCAACGAATCGTACCTTCTTAAAACGGCCTTCTACCGTTTTAAAACTGTCACTTGAAGAGTAGTCAAGGATATCTTTATGTGTAATACATGTAAAATGAAGTTGAGCTTCTTTGCTACGTGACGCGGCTTCAGCCATATCCTGGATAATTTTAAAATTAAGCATTTTGCTTTTTTCAAGGTTTGCTTCCAGGAACTTACTAAATTCATCAAAAATAATCGTAATTCCACAGTAGGAAGTTTGCTCTTTAAGCGCTGCTGTTACAGCCATATAGAGTTTCACAACATCCATGTTTGTTAATGGGTTAAATTCTGTCCCCGCAGCAACTTCGGGATAGCACTTGCAAAAAAGACGATACGATTTTTGGTTGAATTGCCTAAGGCCGATACGAAGCTCATCAGCTGTGGTTTTTTTGTGTTTGAGTTCTTTCTTGAGCTTTGCGTAAGCATCTGGGAAACCTGCTTCCCATTTATCCATCACTGCAATAGCAGAGTCAAAATATGTGGTAGGCAGCAGTTGATGCAAATTTGCTTGGACAAGAGCATCGTTAATCGCCACAAGGAACGACTGGTTTATATCTGTAGAATTACTGTTAATAATAACAGGCAAGGTTCTAATTTTAGATTCGACAATTGCTTTTGCAAGTGCGCCAACTTCTTTATCCACCCGCTCAATTTTTTCACAGAGTTCCATCTGAATTTCGTTTGCCTTTTTACGTTCTTTGGCAGAATGAGCACGAAGATCTAGAGACGTTAGAGCGGACAGAACTAACAAAAGGTGAGATTTTCCCCTACCATAAGGACCAATTAAAACGGTTGCTCGATTTTGAGATTCTGCATTGAAGTAATACGAACGCAAGAAAGCTCCAAGCACTTTTACAGATTGCTCTGTAGGAATATAACTCTGGACTTTTCCAGTTTTATTAAGGTCGTATTCGAGATTGACTGAAGTTTGAAAGTCTTGATTGACCCCAATTAATCCATTATATTTCATAACTTATCGCACCTGAGCCTTCTTATAATACTCCGTCATAATGTCCTTAGGCTTCATCATAGTCTCAACGTATACCATATCCAAACCCGCAGTTCGATTAATGGTGAGATAACCAGCGATTCGCAACTGATCCAGATACTCATTGATGGCAACCCTGGATAAGTTAAAAACTCTGCCAATATTGTTGGGGGCATTTAAAAGATCATCAATGCTAACTGAGTTTTTTTCTTTGCTGATATTTTGAGCAATCACATATAGCACTGCAAGTTTATCTAAAGCTCCATGTGTAGGCATAGACTTGATAAATGCGCCTTTAGTTTTCGTGCTTTTTTGGATTAAACCTAATTCAGCTAAAGGACAGTCAAGGCTTTCCTCAGGATGGGTATCAATAATGCTATTTTTAGAAATCTGCTCTCCGGCCTGAGAATTTATGTACATTTTTATGATGCTCGAACAGTCGTCAACAAACGAACTTTCGGAATAAGTACATCCTTCATCCATTTTTTTGTCCAAGAGGACCTGACAAGCGTTTACCATGTTCTCTTTGGTAAAATCCTGGCCGTCGTACTCATTGAAGAAAATATTCCACACGATGCACAACGACGCATTTGAAACAATATGGTAATGTACGAGAAATAATGTAAACAGGTCATCAAAATACGGATCATATTCTGCAATAATGTCACCAAAGTCCTCGGTAATAAATTGAGAGCGACTTCTACCAGAGTTAGTGTATTGCTCCTCGGTAAGATGTGTTGCTTGAAGCCAGAATCGGATGGATTTCACCATTTTACTACCTACACCCAGCCGCTCCATGACATCATCTTGGGAGAAAAGATCCTCATTTTCTGCAACACACCGCATGCCTTTGCGCAGCCAGCCTTCCCTAAAATTAAATGACTCGTTGCCCTTTAGTTTTACTTTTTTCAATTTCTCATTCATATCTCAGAATATCCTTTCCCTCTGGGCAGCAGCACCCTGCGCATGTAGCAGCCACCAGTATAATGGTTGATGCATTCAAAGCAATGTATGCATTTTGACCCATCGATTTCGTAACGATAGTCAATATCTGATGACCCGGATTTTATAAGCCTGATTGCATTATATTTGCAAACATTTTCGCAAGCGTGACAACCAGCGCACAATTGATATTTTGTTATTTGACACTTAAATTTTAATTCGATTTCAAGATTTTTCGTTCTGGCTGCAATTGGGGTGTTGAGGATCGAAATTCTCAACTCTTTGCTGCCGACACGTCCTTGTAGTTTCATAATTGGTTGTTTAGTTTTGCTGTCCAAAATGTAAACCTCGCCCAACCGTGCCCTTCCCATGTCAAAGTTAAGAATTCCAAACGGCTTAAAAAACTCATACATTTCTGGAGAAATTGGCTTGTTGAGTACGTAGTTAAATGTTTTTGCATCTGTGGCGCAAGGCTTAAAGTCGATAGCAACATTTTTACTTAATTCCATACCAGCGCCACCTTGACGCGCTTTCCAGCCACCGCTCTTGACATATTCCTCAGGGTCTTGTTTGCCCATTTTTTTTGCAAAGTCTAACAGGATCCCATTAAAACGCTTGGATAATTCAGGCATATATATTGCAGACAAGAACTGTGCCCAGTATGTATTATTAGGACACAGCCAACATCCGACTCTCGTATACCCCAGACGATATGCGTAATTAAAATCGATCCCTGTTGTCAGCAAATACAGCCAGATATCGTAATCAATCCAGTCGATAATTGGAGAGGCAACCAGTTGTTTGCTTATTTTTTTCCCCTCTGAGGATCTTTCATAAGAATTGCGGCTGGTCGATTCGCTTCTACGAATACCGTAAAATGTTAAAATAGTTTTTTTGTCGCCAAAAGTGCGTTTGATTTTTTCTCCAATAAAGCCTGTTTTGAAAATCGTGCAACACCATCTCAGCGATCTGCTGGGTGGCCCAAATGTTTCGCAAAGAGTAAAGAAGTTTTGCTCTTTATTTTCTGCGCGAAGCAAAGGAGTTTTTCGATTGTCGCGCTTGAAACGTTCAATATATTTGTATGTTTCAGGAAACTCTAATGTTGTATTTCCAAATATGTGAATAATATCTGGCCTTGACAGCGCCTTTCTTACAAGATCACTTACAACGGTAGAGTCCTTGCCCCCAGAAAAGGAAACAAACATTGCGCAAGTATCATCATTTTCATACTTTGATGCTTTGCGTTGTATGTATTCTCGCGCTTCGTCATTAATGTGATGATATCGACCTTTATTTGCTAAAACCCACCGAGACATTTCTTCGTTGAAAGATTCGTAGTAATCTTTCGGATCATACTTGCCCAACTCAGCTTTCACAGTATCTGGATCCAGATTTTTTACAGACAAAACTGAAAATGGAAGTCTCTTGCCATTAACATAGTAACGATTTCCCGTTCCGTTCCAAACTGATTCCGTCATATACGCTAGTGGCTTCTTAAGAAGCACGCCTAGAAGTAGCCTTTCCTCAGGAAACACTGGCCTTGCATCAGAGGTAAAAATGTTGCCATGCGTACCACATTTTGGACAAACACAATCATATATGGGAATGTTACAGGTCGGGCACCAAAATAATTCACTGTGCATTTCAGCCCTTTTTCCACAATATGGGCAGTTACTATCTCTTCCTTGTAAATCTTCTGGAGAATATTCTTTTTGGCACTCTTTACAAAAATATTTAATCATATGTATTCCTCGTGCTTATGCATTGAATCAATGTTCGTTTTCCCAGATTAGTTCCATTATTTCCCCAATATCACAATGGAACACCTTACAAATTCTCATCAACGCCTCTAAAGGAACTGGTTCATTCTTATTTAGCTTTGTGGCAGTATAGCCACTTATATCCGCGGCTTTATATAAATCACTCTTTTTCATTTGATTATCAACAAGTAATTTCCAGAGCTTCTTGTAACTAATACCCACAAAACTGCCCCCTTAAATCTACCGTACTCGCTTGTGACTGAATATAATAATGCTTATATAGCTTAGCACATACACCAAAGAATTTCAATGATTTAAACCGGATTATTCTCGAAATTCAATTACTGGTGTCGCTTTTTTGCTCTTGATTGTAAAGGAACAATTCCATTGATGCATCTTTGATATAAAAATGTTTCGCTTAGTCTGATCGTCCGAAAATGATAAATTTTTTCCCTGCTTCTCCGTTGTTCCCATATACGATGGAATACTACCCCTATCTTTGAGTAACGCACAAATAATAAAACTTGCTAGACTGTAAATTCCCCGCTACAATAGCAGCAGAGAAGGAGGAGTGCCCTATGACGATTCGATGCCCGCACTGTGGCAGTCCCGTGAGGATCCGGGGGAACAGTTGGGAGTGCGGCTGGTGCCGGGATTACGGTCCGATTTCCTCGCTCCGCCCCTCGGAGCGGGCAAAGCTGGCGCAGGCCACGGCACCTTCCATCCGATTTACCGTCACCGTGACGGACACTTCTCAGGACGAGGAGGCCCCGTCCAGCTTCTCCCTCGCCGAATCAGTTCGTCCAGAGTCCGCTGATGCAGATGCTGAAGTCGGACGACGGCCTGGCGAGGCAGTTGTTCCAAAGCGCCTATGTGGGCCGCGCGCAGGAGGCTCTGCTGGAGGCCTGCGACTGGTTCGGAGAGCCGGAGCTGAAGGAGAAGCTGCTGGGTTTGCTGAAAGAGAACCCGTATTTTAAGGGCTTTGACTGACCGGCCTGACCTCACTATACTAGAAAAATTTTCCATTCCTCTGCCGCAAAATCCCGCCGCCCTATTCTTTGATATAGCGACGCAAACACTGGGCGGTTTTTCCCCTGAAAACCGCGCTCCTTTCCGGCGCGGAGCCGGGGGAGCGGAGGCGCTGAAACCAGCAAAGAAAACCGTTGCAACGAATCCTCGTCAGAGGTACAATGCCACCAATCAGAGGGACGAAAAAACACTTCCCGCCAGGACCGGCCATGGAACGCCGGGGCTGGCGGGAAGCGTGCGTTTGACCACATGTTTGACCACAGACAGCTCTGGAGCACGCGGAAACAGTGGATTTAAGAGGTTCAAAGAGTATGCGAAAACGAGCGGAAAGGACCGGAAATGCCGGTAAACACACAGAAAAAATTTAGTTCAACCGTTTGGGAAATGAGGGCAAGGGCTCGCCCATCTCAGCGGGAAAAGTTTGTCAAAAATGCAGTTGTATGTTGCCGGCAGCAGGCTGCAAATTGAGAGGAGCTGTGTGAAGAACCTGTCGACACTGATAGCTCATTCAGCCAGAGAGATCAATGTCTGGCACCACATAATTCCAGGAATGATCAAGGAAGAGCCGCAGGTTGGTGGGGGAGAAGGCGGATGAGGCGCTATTTTCTTCATTTCAATATCTACTGTAAAATAAAGGAGCAGCATTCTATCGACCGGAACATTGCTCAGATATCGGCATGACTGCCAATAGAACCAGATGGGAGCGAATGTGGCATTTCCCAGGCGCATGAACGCCATGCTCTCAGGAGTTGAAAGCTGCGGACGATAGGCGCATCCGACCGGAAAATTTGGCTCCGCAGTAGGTCTTCTTGAAGTGTTACGGGATGTAACAATATGTTACGGTACATTTAATACTTACTGATACAAATTAGCAGCTTGATAGCGGACGGTTCAAAAAAACAGACCGATATCTGTGGTATTACGACGTCTGGGCTGCTCCAAAATGTTGGCACAAAAATTGCTTAATATCCCGATAGGATAAGGCCCTCCTCTGGTCTCGCCCCCAGAGCGATAGGCCAATTCTGAAGGCATATTATTGACGGAAAAGGAAGGTTTATCATGGAGCACGAAAAAGGCCTGCTGGAAGGCATTGTTATTCTGGATCTGACCCGCGTGTTGGCAGGGCCCTACTGCGGTGCGCTGCTGGCGGATATGGGCGCTACGGTTATCAAGGTCGAGCAGCCTGGCAAGGGTGATGACAGTCGGAGCATGGGCCCCTTTATCAATGATCAAAGCGTTTACTTTGCCAACTTTAACCGCAGTAAGATGGGCGTCACCCTGAACCTGAAAGCCCCCGAGGCCAAGGAGATCTTCAAGGAGATGGTGAAGAAGGCCGACGTGGTGATCGAGAACTACCGTCCCGGCACCATGGAGAAGCTGGGCCTGGGATATGATGTGCTGAAGGAGATCAACCCCGGCATCATCTATGGCGCTTGCTCCGGCTTCGGCCACACAGGCCCATACAGCAAGCGTGCGGGTTATGATATTGTAGGTCAGGCCATGGGCGGACTGATGAGCACCACCGGCTGGCCTGGCGGCCCTGCCACCCGCTGCGGCACCCCCATGGGCGACGTGCTGGGAGGGCTGAACCTGACCGTCGGCGTGCTGGCGGCCCTGGTGAACAAGCAGAGGACAGGTCTGGGTGAAAAGGTCGACGTGGCACTGGTGGACTCTGTGGCCTCCGCTATGGAGAATATCACCATGATCTATCAGTCTACCGGCCGTATCCCCCAGCGGATCGGCAACCGTTATGAGTCCACCTATCCCTATGATGTGTTCCCGGCCAGTGACGGCGACGTGGTCATCGCCGCCGGAAACGCCAAGCTTTGGAAGATCCTGTGCAGTGTGATGGGCAGCCCCGAGCTGGCTGATGCCCCCAAGTTTGCAGGCATCCAGGAGCGCATCGCAAATCACGAGGAGCTGCGGGAGATCATCAGCAGTTGGACCAGAAACCATACCATTGACGAAATCGACAAGATGCTCAATGACGCCGGCTGCCCGGCCTGTCCGGTGAACACTATTGACCGTCTGGTGAAGGACCCCCAGATCGCCGGCGACCGCGGAATGTTCCCGGAGATCGACCAGCCCGGCATGGGCAAGCTGCAGATCACGGCCATGGCCCAGAAGCTGACCCGCACCAAGTCCTGCCCCAGAAAGGGGGCGCCCCTGCTTGGCGAGGACAATGCCGCGATCTACGGTGAGATGCTGGACTTCGACGAGGCCAAACTGACCGAGCTGAAGGAGAAAGGCGTTATCTGATTTTAGAGGAGGATTTCCTGTCATGAGCAAGCAAGTTGAAGTCATCGAAGTGGGGCCCCGGGACGGATTCCAGAGTGTCAAATGCACCCCGATCACCACGGAGCAGAAGCTGACCGTCATCGATCAACTGGTGGCTGCCGGAGTGAAGCACATCGAGTATACCTCCTTCGTCAGCCCCAAGGCCATTCCCCAGCTGGCAGACGCGGCTGACGTGACCCGGGTGGTGCTGGAGAAATATCCAGACATGGATCTGTTCGCACTGATCCCCAACCTGCGGGGCGCACAGAACGCCTATGAGCTGGGCTTGCGGCGGGTGTGCTATGTGGTCTCTCTCAGCAAGAGCCATAACAAGGCCAACATCAACCGCACCCACGAGCAGTCTCTGGAGGCGTACAAGGAAATCCGGGCTGCCTATCCCGACCTGGACATCATCGTGGATCTGGCCACCACCTTTGGCTGTCCCTTTGAGGGGAAATACGACAATCCCTCCGCCGCGGTAAATTTTCTGAAAGACTATGTGGACGCCGGTATGAAGACCTGCTGCCTGTGCGATACTATCGGCATTGCCGATCCCGCCCAGGTGCGCGCAGTGATCGGCGCCGTGAAGAACGCATATCCCGGTCTGGATCTGATGGTCCACTTCCATGATACCCGCGGCCTGGGCATGGCCAACACCCTGGCGGCCATGGATATGGGGGTTACCAAGGTGCAGGCTGCTCTGGGTGGTCTGGGAGGCTGCCCCTTTGCCCCCGGTGCCTCTGGAAATCTGTCCACAGAGGATGTGGTGTGGACTCTCAATGAGATGGGCTGCGACACTGGCATTTCCTTCTCCAAGCTGCTGGCTGCTGCGAAGGCCCAGATGCAGGCCATCCCTGGTACATACAGCGGCCACCATATCCATGTAGAAAAAGAGACTCCCTGCAAGCCTGAGCGATAAGTCATCTAACACACACTCCTTCCCGCCCCCTTCCCAAATGGAAGGGGGCGGGGTTTTTCTGCAGGGCTGGGCGAAGAAGATGCAGGCGGGGATTCTGCGGCGGCTTACGCAGAGCCCGTACAGAGAGAAGAACACAGGGGGATCGCACGAGAAAGGGCTGACGCACAGGGCTTTGGACGGGCTGGCCCTGGGGATTACAGACTCTGTACTCGGGGGTGTATGTACCCTATGATTCTCCTGAGGCCGCCTGTGAGACAGCTGGAAGAGACGGTGTGGATCGGTCCGCACACCTGTGCTGTGCCTGTGAACTCCAGCAGCTGGATCGCTGGAGCGGAGGAGCGGGGGGACAGGAAAGGGCTCCGCACATACTGTGCGGAGCCCTTGTGACAGATGTACCAGGGACGGTCAAACCGTGCCGACACCGAAGATGCCCATGGTGATGAAATACAGAACGATGGGGAAGATGATCAGAGCGATGAGCTTCAGGCCAAGGCCGCATTTCAACATATCTTTCAGCTCGATTTCGCCGGAGCCATAAGCAATGGCGTTGGGGGGCGTTCCGGGAGGCAGCATGAAAGCAAAGTTGCAGGCCAACATGCAGGCGATCATCATGGCAAAGGGACTGACTCCGATAGCCTCGCCCACACCGGCCAGGACCGGGATAAAGGCGGCCACGACCACGGCGTTGGTAGTCAGTTCAGTGAGAACAGCGGTGACAATACCAACCAGAATTACAATCAGGATGGAGTTCATGCCCGCCAAGCCGGAGAGCATATTGGCGATCCACTCCGCGCAACCGGCATCCCGGAAGGCGTTGCCCATGACCATGGAGCCGCCCAGCAGAATAACGGCGTTCCAGGGGATGTCATTGAAGCCGGTCTTCCAGTCGCAGACGTACTCACCTTTCTTATAATCCATAGGTGCAATCATAACCAAGATTGCACCGAACATGGCGATAGTTTCATCCGTGGCATAGGGGAACCAGTCACCCCAGACCAGAGAACGGGTGACCCACAGGATGACACACAGAACGAAGATGGCGGCAACCCACTTCTCGCCCTTGTTCATGGGCCCCAGTTCCTCATACTGCCTGCGGGCGATGGAGATGTCAGTAGGGGGCATCTTGTCGACCTTGAAGAACTTCACCATATAGAGCCAGAAGAAGGGGATCAGGATGACGGTGAAAGGCAGGCCGATCTTCATCCAGTCCAGAAAGTCGATGTCGATGCCAATGGTCTCACGGATCAGGCCGATGCCGGTGGGGTTGGTGGTGGTGCCGATGACAGTTGCCATGCCGCCGATGGTGGCGGCGTAGGGGATGGCCAGGACCATGGCTTTCTTTAGACCGGCGGCATTATCGCCCAAGGTGCTGGAAATAGCCAGAGCTACAGGCAGCATCATGACAGTGGCGGTCGTGTTGGACATCCACATGGACACAAAGCCTACGGCAATGATGAATCCCAGGATCAGAGTGGTGGGCTTCTTGCCGACCTTGCTGACGATGCCCAGAGCAATACGCTTGTGCAGGCCGTGCTTCACCATGGCGCCGGACAGGAAGCCCACGCCCACCAGCAGGTAGCAGGTGGAGTAGGCATAGTGCGCGAACAGCGTGATGTCATTCTGTCCCTTGGAGCCGGTGATTTGCATTACCGGGAACAGGAAGATCGGCAACAGCGCTGTGAACGGGATCGGCATGGCCTCAGTGATCCAAAAGACCACCATCAGTACGGTGACGGCCAGCACCCGCTGCCCCACCAGCGACAGCCCTTCAGGCGTCGGCATGAAGCCGATGACCAGCATGGCAACGATGCCGACAAGGAAGCCGATCTTTTGGACTTTTGTTTTACCCATGGAATCTCCTCCTAAAAGATAGTAGAGTCTTGCCACAGGATCCCCTGTGACCTGCCCAGACGCAGCTCGCCCACGACGTCAAAAGCTATTATTACAGATATAGCAAAAAATGTGCCAATCCTTCGGGGAAAATTCATATATTTGACTAAATGTTTGAAAAAGCTGTAGAAAATTTACAAAAAGGGGGTAAAAATGCACAAAAAACGCCTTGCCCGCGAATGAAAATAGGCAGACAAGGCGTTTGGCCGGGGGAGTGTAACGCGATTTGTTAAACGTGTGTTGCAAACGGTTAAAGGCGCAGCAGAAAATGAAACGATCACCGTTGGATGCCGTATTTTTTCATCTTCCGCCATAGAGTTTGTCGACTGCAGCCAAGGCTTCTGGCGGCATCCGCCATAGAGCCGGGGTGGTTGTGCAGAGCGGCCTCGATGGCGCGGCGGTCACGTGATTCCGTTTCCTGGCAGGGTTCCGGCGCAGGCTCAGCGCGGCGGCGCAGAATATCCGACACCGTCACGGAGGAGGCTCCGGCGTTCCTCATCAGAATATTGGCCCGCTCCACAAAGTTTTGTAGCTCCCGGATATTGCCGTACCACTGATAGGGACCGGCCTGTTCAAGCAGATACAAGAACTGGCTCTGCATGATGGGGTCCTTGCCGCCGGGCAGCTGGCGGAACAGATGGAGGCCTAAGATCTTCACATCGTCACCCCGCTCCCGCAGAGGCGGGAGCTTCAGGTCCAGCACGTCCAGACGGTAATACAGGTCCTCCCGGAAGCGGCCTTCCACGGTCTCCTGCAGCAGATCCTTGTTGGTGGCGGCGATGATGCGCACGTCCACAGGGATCACCCGGCTTCCGCCCACCCGGCGGATCTCTTTTTCCTGCAGGACCCGCAGCAGCTCCACCTGGGTCTCCCGGGGGATCTCGCCGATCTCGTCCAGAAACAGGGTACCGCCGTGGGCCAGTTCAAACACGCCCTCCCGGCCGCCCCGGGAGGCGCCGGTAAAGGACCCGGCCTCATAGCCGAACAGCTCGCTCTCCAGCAGGCTGTTGCTGACAGCGGCGCAGTTGATGGCCACAAAGGGGCCGTCCCGGCGGTCACTGGCGTTGTGGATGGACTGGGCGAACAGCTCCTTGCCGGTGCCGGTCTCCCCCAGAATCAGCACGGAGGCACGGGAGGCGGCATAGCTCCGGGCAATCTGGATGGTGCTGCGGATGGCTGGGGAGTCCCCCAGGATATCGTTGAAGGCGTACTTGGCCACCAAGCCCTTTTCGTGCAACTTGAGGCGGATCTTCTGTTCGCTGTTCTGCAGCTGCTTCACGTCCTGAAAGGTGGCCACTACGCCCCGGCGCTGGCCGTCCACCAGGATAGGGATCCGGTTGGTGTTGCACAGGGTCTGGTGGATCTGCATGATCTGGTCCAGCTGCTTCTCGCCGCTCTCCAGCACATCCGGCAGAAGGGTATTGGGCAGGACCGCCTCCACCGGCTGTCCCACGGAATCCGCGGCCCGGCAGCCCATGATCCGCTCTGCCGGAGGATTGAGGACCTGAATCCGGCCGTTTTCATCAATGGCCAGGATGGCGTCATGCGTGAAGTCCAGTACTGCCTGATACATCTCTGATTGAGTCTTAAAGAGGCACTGTTTTTCTGCTTCCTCCACCTGGACACGGCGCAACTGAGTGGCACTCTCCAGTGCATTGAGAATGGTCTCCACGGAATTTTCCACGATCACATGGGGAAGTCCCAACCTTTTGGCCCACGGATCGGTCCAGGCACCGCCCACACTAAACACCGCGCCGTCTTTCAGGGCACGCTCCACGCAGCCCCGGCAGTCGGCAAAGCTTTTGAAGATGTAGTTCTTTGTCTGCACCTCCAGCATCTCACACATCTGCAGAATATCAGAACTCATGGGATCATAGGAAAAAAAAGCAATCAGTCCAGGTGTGTGCAGACCACGCTCCTTCAGCATCCAAAGATAGTCAGAGAGGGAGTTGTTCAGGCTCACGACTTTCAGGTTGGTGACCTCTTCCACGATCCGGCGGGTCCCTTTGCGGGTGATAATGATTTCGGCACCCGCAGCTGCCAGCGTCTGTGCACACTTGACCGTCTCCTGGCGGCCGCTGGCGGCCACCACTACATCAATGTTCTGATAATTCTCCTGTTTGATCAGCATCTCAGCTTTTTCCGCCAACTGTAGGGTCGGGGCCATAACACAGATATCGTTGACATGCTGAACGTCTTTCCAATTCAATATCTCCACATATATACCTCTCTGCTCTACGTTTTGAACGCAGATACGGATGGACCGACTGAAATCTGTCCGCACTACGCGCCAGCGAAGGGATGCACCAGAAAAACGTTGCACTGGGATGGGAGTGATTTTCCCTAAAAGGCTCCCAAGTCCGGGGAAGGACCGGCGTCAGCAGCGAGTGAAACGCCGCTGGTGCCATTCTGTGCCGCTGATCCCTTAGACGCAGGGCTTCGTCTTGTACAGGGACATCAGATGGCTGACGATAGGGGCGTGGACATACTGTTGGAGCAGCAGCACCGCCTCATGGAGTGCATCGTTGTCGATGCCGGTCTCAATGCCCATCTCATGCATCATGTTCAGGGTATCCTCTGTGGCAACATTACCGGCTGCGCCGGGGGCGAAGGGACAGCCGCCCAGGCCGCCGGCCGCGGTTTCAAACTTGTGGACGCCCAGTTGCATGGCGGCCAGGGTGTTGGCCAGAGCCAGGCCCCGGGTGTCGTGGAGATGCATGACGAACTTGTCCGCTCCGAACTGGGCGGTGAGCGCATTCATCAGGTCATAGGTGCGCTTGGGATTGGACATGCCTACCGTGTCGGCAATGGAGATTTCCTTGCAGCCCAGATCCAGGCCGAACTGCACCATTTCCGCCACCCGCTCGGTGCGGATCTCCTCTCCAAAAGGACAGCCCAGAGCGGTAGCCAGAGCCAGGCGGAAGTCGATCTTGTGGCCGTACTCCTGAATCAGGGTCTTGAACTGTTCCATGGATTCCTCCGGCGTCCGGCGGACATTGGCTATGTTGTGAGAGCGGCTGACACTGATGACATAGGTCAGTTCGTTGATGCCGCACTCCACGGCGGTCTCCACGCCCTGGGCGTTGGGGACCAGCGCTACCGTGCGGACGCCGTGCGCCTTCAGCGTATCCCGCACAGCGGCCACAACCTCCTTGGCGTCGGCCATCTGGGGGATGGCTTTGGGGCTGACGAAGGAGACAACCTCCAGCCGCTTGAAGCCGGCCTCTGCCAGCTTCTTGATAATAGCGACCTTGCCCTCAAAGGGAATGATATCATGGACGTTCTGGAAGCCGTCTCTGGGGCAGACTTCGATCAGCTCAATGCGTTTCGGTAGATCCATTGTGAAAAACTCCTTTCCATATTTGCTGATTGGCATGATATTTGTTCGACCTGCGGATATAGTCCGCAGAGGATACGCTTGACCACCGGAGAGTTGCATGGCGTGTCTTATGTAACAGAGACAATGTTTCAAAACGTTACGGCGTACGCCCTATATGAGCCGCGCTGTGCGCATGGCAAAGATGATGGCTGTCATGGTGAACAGAGACATCAAGTGGGTCACTACTACGGCGCTGCAGGCCAGGGCTCCGTCGCCGCCCATCTTGTCTGTGATGATGTAGACATTGACGGCGGCCGGCATGGCGCCGACGATGATCAGGGTGACCAGCTGCTCCGCCGGAAGGCCGGCGGCGATCCCCATGGCAGCCCAGATGGCCGGCATCAGCAACAGCTTGACACCGCAGAGACGCATGAGCAGCGGCAGATCGTTCTTCAGGGCACTGAGACGGATGCTTCCGCCCACCACCAGCAGCGCCATGGTATTGGTGGCGGCCTGGAAATAGCCCAGGCTCTCAGAGACCACGAAGGGCAGCTGGATCTTGAAATAGGCGAAGGGGATGGCTGCAAGCACAGCCAGGATCATGGGGTTTTTCAGAACGTTCAGAAGCACGGTGGACAGGCGGAACCGGCCCTGGCGCTCCTTGACAGTCATCAGAACAACGCCCTGAATATTGTAAAGGGGGATCACCAGCGCCAGGATCAGCGTTGCGCTGGGCACATGGGAGACTCCATAGATATTTCGCAGAAGAGCCGTGCCCAGATAGACGAAATTGCCCCGGTAGGCGGCATGGGAAAAGGCGCTCTGCTTGCTGCGGTCCGGACACAGCAGCCAGCCGGCTGCCCAGGCCAGCGCGAACTGCAGCACCACGCCGCCCGTTGCCACCGCGACATATCTGATGTCAAAGGCGGTGCTGAGATCGCTGGTGGCGATGTCCAGAAACATTTTTCCAGGCAGCAGTACGTAGTACACCAGATTGGTGGTATGGGCAATGTAATTCTCTGTGAAAAACCCCTTGTGGGTGAGAATACAGCCCAGCCCCATGACGATGAAGAGGGGCAGGCTCATATTGAGGCTGAACAGCAGATTCTCCAGCAAAATCGGTTCCTTCTCTCCCGCG